>RCND010001602.1_pt1 | contig 12834 bp, 12 predicted proteins | sample 2041351 | NCBI WGS metagenome assembly RCND01 (sample SAMN09708230, study PRJNA481090) | Marine sediment metagenome, whole genome shotgun sequencing project. | biome: marine sediment; feature: ocean; material: sediment; isolation source: Sewage treatment plant 12B marine sediment (STP12B) ...
TTGTTCCGTCAATTGGATCAATCACCCATTGGTATTCTGCCTTTTCGTTATGCAAGCCGAACTCTTCCCCAAGTATACCATGATCCGGATATTCCTTCATAATTATTTCACGTAATTTTTCTTCTGTTGATTTATCTACAATAGTAACCGGGCTATCATCAGATTTTGATTCAATTGTAAAATTATTTCGAAAATATTTTTTAATGTTTTTACCACTTACCTCTGTAAGTAGTTTGCAAAAATTGCTGAATTCCAATAAATCGTTATTCGATACCATTTATCTTCCAAGTTATATTAATTGATAAATTTCTATTGGCTGTTCTTTTATCTCAACTTTAACTTCACTTCGACTCTCTATTCATTCAGTGAAATTATTAATTTTTAGAAATCAGTCTGATTCCATTTTCTTCTAAAATAATATGCTTTCTTTTATATAAAGCACCAATGGCTTTTTTATAAGTCTTTTTACTTACGCCGAACATATTGGAAATAACATCAGGTGAAGATTTATCTGTGATTGATAAATACCCATTGTTCTCTTGCAGTTTATCAAGAATTGACTGCGATACTTTATCAACTTTTTGTGGACCAGGCTTATCCAGACATAAATCAATCTTGCCATCTTCTCTAACTTTTTTAATATACCCCTTAATTTGTTGACCATACTCAAGTTTTTGAAAAACTTCATTTTTATAAAGCACTCCCCAATCAGAACCATTGATAATCGCCTTATAACCAAGATCAGTTTCATTTCCAATAATCAAATCGACCATTTGTTCATCGGTATAATCATGTAGCTGATTTCGATAAAACTTATCAATCTTTGATGAGGCTGCAATACGATGGCTTTTCTCATCATAATATGCATGAACCAAATAGTTATGGCCAACTTCCATTTTTTGTTTTTGCTGACTAAAGGGAACAAATAAATCTTTTGATAACCCCCAATCAAGAAAAGCTCCAATCGGTGTAATTGAAACTACTGTTAAAACTGCAAATTCTCCTACCTTAATTTTTGATTCTTTTCTAGTAGCAATTATTCTATCTTCAGAATCAAAATAGATGAACACGTCTATTTCATCGCCTATATTTAAACTTTCAATTATTTCCGATCTTGGCAGTAGTATTTCACCATGTTCATCGGCATCCAAATAAACACCAAACTCTTGTTCCCTAACTACTTTAAGAGTATTTATCTTCCCAATATCCGCCATAATTTTTTCCTAATTTATTGATATTAAATTTAGCGAATATTCATTTAAGAATAAGCAGAGTATGATAACATTAAAGTAGAAAAATTATATTTCTGTATATTTATCATCTCAAAATAAAAGTAATGATGTGCCAATATTAGAATCAAATAGCGAAAACATAAAACTAGCAGTTGACTTGCTAGACTCAGGCAAATTGGTGGCATTTCCAACTGAAACAGTTTATGGATTAGGCGCAGACGCCTTTAACAAGAATGCCGTAGCTATGATTTTTGAAGCAAAAGAGAGGCCAACTTTTAATCCATTGATACTTCATGTTTCTTCATTAAATATGTTGAACAATATTGCCAGCTATACAAGTGAAAAAATTAAATTGTTAGCAGACAATTTTTGGCCAGGACCCTTAACGTTAATTCTGAAGAAAAAGGAAATAGTACCATATATTGTTACATCAGGATTAGAAACAGTAGCTGTGAGAATGCCAAATAATAGTATAGCTCTCGATTTAATAAATAAACTTGGTCGACCAATAGCAGCCCCAAGTGCAAATAGCTTTAGTAAGCTTAGTCCAACTACTGCTGAGCATGTAGAAAAGCAACTTGGGGATAAATTAGACATAATCTTAGATGGCGGGAATTGTAAAGTAGGATTGGAATCAACAATAATAGAAGTCTCTGAAGAATCCCAAGTATTGCTAAGACCTGGCGGAATTCCAAAAGAGGATATAGAAAAATTAATCGGCAAATTATCTAAACCAAAAACAGAATCTATGCTTCCTAACTCACCCGGACAGCTCAACATTCATTACGCACCAAACATACCGATTACTTTTTATAGCGAAGAATCAATCATTTCAGCAAAGAACAAAAAGCTTGGGGGAATATTTTTTAGTGATGTGAAGAATGTAGATATCTTTAAGGTGACAAAAGTTCTATCTTCAAAAGGAGATCTAAGAGAAGCTGCTTCTAATTTATTTGCTTATTTACACGAGATGGAAAACTTTGATTTAGATATAATTTTTGTTGAACCAATTGAAAACAAAGGGTTGGGTATTGCAATTATGGATAGATTGACCAAAGCAGTAAATAAGTATTTATAAAAGAATGAATGCAAATTCTTTAATTACTTTTTATACCTATCTTAATACTGTTATGTGAGATGTCTGCGGCTGATTTTTTATTTCGCGTACAATCTCCAGCTTAGTCTGTTCTGCCAAATAATGTAAACCTCCATTTTTCACATAGTTCTTAAAGTTTTTATAATGATCCTTTCCTGCTAAATATTCCACAACAACATTTGCACCACCCCAAAAAGTTTTGGGAGTTGGGGTTAAATAATCACCAATAATAATATTTTTTACATTTGCTTTTAATTGAGATAAAAGTTGAATCCTTTCTTGCTCGGGCATTTCATGAATAACGTATGTCAGAATTGCATAATCAAAAGGTGTATCTCCAGTAAAGGTTGAACCGTTACTATGAATGAATGAAAGATTTGAATGATTCATTTTATTAAGTTTTTTTTTCGCAATTCCAATATTCTTAGAAGATAAATCAACGCCAACTATTTTTTTGCAATGCCCGGCTAACTGGAAAGAGAGTCTTCCGGTTCCGCAACCTACATCCAGCACACTACTCTCTTCTGGAAGTAATTTTTTAATTATTGAAAACATTCTATCTTGATTTGGAGCAATGAACTTATCGTAAATAAGCCCATCATACCAATGCTTTTTATCATTCATATTCTAAAATCCACCCAAGAGTTTAACTGACATAATAATAATTGCAATAATCAAAACTACTTTAATAACATTCTCCCCTTTTTTAACTGCAACTTTAGCCGACCACCAAGCACCAACTGAGGTTCCGGCGGCAAGGCTAATTCCATAAAACCAATTTACATTACCGGTTATAGCAAATACAATTAGAGCAGGTATTGTATAGAAGAAGACAATAAATACTTTATGAAGATTCACATAAAGCAAACTCAATTTGAGAATTCTATGAAGTGATATCATCAACAAAAAGCCAATGCCAACTTGAATAAAACCGCCGTAAAAACCAAGCCCAAACATAACCGGATAGATTGCCCAGGGCATTTTTGTGCTAATTATTTCGTTAACATGTTTTTTAGAATTAGGAACCAGCATTGTGATAACAATACCAATCATTACAATTCCTAATATTTTTTGAAATAAAGCATCATCAATTTTAGTAGCATAAATAGCACCTATTATTGCACCCGGTAAAGTGAACAAGCTTAATTTGACACTCAATTTAAGCTGACTAACATTCTCTTTTTTAAATGAAAGAATTCCAAATAGATTTTGAGAAAGTAGTCCGATTCGGTTAGTGCCATTTGCCACAGAGGAATCTAAGCCTAAAAAGATAAGTACCGGAAGTGTAATTGTTGATCCACCGCCAGCCATAACATTTATAAAGCCGGTTATAGTGCCAACACCGAATAATAATAGAGCTTCTAAAATTTCATTCATAAATTTATTAAGAATATTAAATTAAATTCTTCCATCTGTAAGGTTGCCGCACACTCAGAATTGCTGTCACACACTGAAAAAAAGCTACCATTAATACACTATAATATTTTTATAATGTGTAACATAATTGCAACCGTTTTTTTTATAATATAATTTTGATAGGTAAAAATACAAATAACTGCTTTATTTTTTATAGTTATCAATAATAAAGTAATATTTGCCTAAATTTTCAATCATGGAAAATCAAACTTTAATTTTTTTACCTGATATAAGCGGCTTTACCGAGTTTGTGAATAAAACTGCAATTGAACATAGTCAGCATATTATTTCTGAGCTTTTAGAGACAATCATCAATTCAGACCGTTTGCAATTTACTATTTCTGAAATTGAAGGTGATGCAATATTGTTCTATAAAAATGGAAATATCCCAAGCTTTCAAGAAATATTAGATCAATCCAAAGAAATGTTTATCAATTTTCACAAGCACTTAAAAAATATTGAAGTAAACAATGTTTGCCAATGCGGAGCTTGCAGAACAGCTTCAAATTTATCGCTAAAATTTATTGCACATTTAGGCAATATAAAAGAAGTAAAAGTTAAAGAATTTAATAAACTAATTGGCAGTGATTTAATTCTTGCTCACCGGTTATTAAAGAATAGTATTCCAAGTAATGAATACTTATTGCTTTCAGAAAACTTTCTTAGCAAAAACTCAGTTCCCGCGACTCCTACAGAGAGCTGGATAAAAATTGAAAATAATAAAGAAGAAATTGAAAATTTTGGTTTGGTAACTTCTAATTATATTGATTTTAAGCCACTTTTAAGTTTAGTCCCGAATTTCATTAAAGATGCTGAAGTTAAAAAATATAATCGCAAGCCCAATATTTATATTGAAATTAATGCCCCAATATTATTAGTGCACAATGCATTAACAAACGCAGAGCTAAAATATAATTATGTCCCCGGCATAAAAAAAATAGTTGCCAACGAAAAAATAAATAGAATAAATAATTCCCACACTTGTGTTTTTGACAATACCGAAATTCATTTTGTCACTAAAAATAATGTTGTTGAGAAGAATAATATTATGTATTCGGAAGAAGCAGAAATCGGTAATAATTTTAAGTTTATTGCTGATTACAAACTGCAAGAAAGTAATAGCAAAACTGAATTGTCATTTTATATTTTTACACCTCAGCTAGATGCTAGTTTAAAACCAACAATTTTAAAGCGTATGAAAAATTATTTTTTCTTGAAGTTTATCATTTTCAACAACAAAAAAGGTATAAAGTCATTCAGAAATTATTGTGAGAATCTTGCCAAAGAAACCCACTAATTTAATAAATGCCTGATTATGAACTATATTGAACTTATCGGATATACTGGCTCAGCATTAATTGCAATTTCTTTGATGATGAAAAATATTTTTTATTTAAGAAGAATAAACTTAATTGGTGCGTCAACATTTGCTATTTACGGTTTAATGACCGGGACAATTCCTGTTTTTATACTTAACAGTTTTATCTCGATTGTAGATATTTATTACATACTGGAAACAAAAAGAAAAAAAGAATATTTTACTCTACTGGCAATTGAAAAATCAAATGATCCATTACTTAAAAAGTTTTTAAGTTTTTACAAGGATGACATTGAGAAATTCTTCCCTAACTTCAATCCGTTGAAAATTGAAGAGGATAAAAGTTTTTTTATTCTTAGAAACCTTATTCCCGTTGGTTTATTTGCTTATAAGGAACTTTCTCAAACAGAAATTTTAATTGATTTGGATTATGCAATTGCCGATTATAGAGACCTAAAAAATGCTAGGTTTATTTACTTTGCACAGTCAAATCATTTTAACAAGAAGGGTTATAAAACATTAAAAGCAGAGTCGGATATTAAAGCACATCAAAAATATCTAAGAAAAATTGGATTTACCGAAAGCCTTGAGCAAACCGGAGTTTTTACAAAAGGGATTTAACATCGAGGATTAAATAATCCAAATTTATTTCGATTTAGAGTAGTTTCAAATTACTTTAGGAACTTCTTCTATTTCTCTCAAATTTATTATCGCATATTTAAGAAAGTTTGGAATCACTGTATTTCTAGTTAGAGTAATATTTTCCGGGTTCTCAAGATGTTCAATCATATCATCTAATTTCTTTTGTCCGTATTCATCAACAACTTGTTTCTGTCTTTCTGGCTGCATAAAATGGTGCTGCATACTAGCTATATCAGCCTCAGGATGAAATTGTGTCCCGATTATCTCGTTTGATATTCTCACACCCATCATTGCTCTAGGAAGATCAATGTTGGGCCTTAATTTTTCAATTGCAATTAGTTTTGCGCCGAGTTCGCTAAAAGCTTTTTTATTGGGATGCACAACTTGATAAGATCTAAAATCTGCACCATAAAAAATATTTGGCAACCCCTTTAAAATATTGTCTAATCTGCCAATTTCTGTCTTATGGATTGGAACAATTCCAAATGATTTTGATCTTCTAGCAATAACTTCTCCCAGGTTATAATAGCGTGCCATTATTTGGAAAGAGTGGCAAATAAATAAAACATACTTTTTCTTCTTAGTATTTTTTTGATTGTGTGACCATATTTTATCTAATAGTTTAAAATATTTTTTCTCCCACTTAGTACCTTCTCCATCGAAAGGATCGCCCGGCCCTCCGGAAGAAATATAAATATCATAACTCGTATCTGGCACTTCATCTTTAAATCTTGAATCGTAAATTTTATAATCCAACCCGCCATACATTGCATACTTCTGATCTGCTTCAACCAAAAGATCTTGTATACAGCGCATGCCCTGGTTTTCTTCGTTATTATATAAATCAATAATAGCAGCTTTTATTTTCACAATATTCCTTAGATATTTTTATTAAAATGAAGACTCAATATAATTATTCTATAATTATTCTACTAAATCAGAATTCAATTGATTATTTTTATATTTAATCAAAATTAAATACAATATGATAAACAAGTGCAAATGCGGTTATGATGCTGAGCATGATAAAGTAGTTCATGAAACAGAATATACAAAATGGGGATGGTTTTTATTTGCAATATTAGGATTAAGTGCGAAACCATCAAAAGTTAATTTTATTTGTTCTGAATGTGGAGAAACATTAGTAGAAAGAAGAGATCCAGAAATATTATCAAAATTTGTCGGAAGATAGTTTTAATGAAGAAATATTAAATTTAATAATTAAGCGGAGCTTTACAATGAATAATGAAATGATATTTGAAAAACAAAAACAAGTAGCTGAAATATTGCGAGAAAAAGATGTTGATATGTGGATGACATTTGTTAGAGAAACCGGAAACATTAAAGACCCAATGATGGATATGATTGTCGGCACCGGAGCAACATGGCATTCAGCATTTATCATTACAAAAAACGGAGAAACAACTGCGGTTATAGGTTCATTAGAAGAAGCAAATATGAAAACTGTCGGTACATTTCAAAATATTGTGCCTTATTTGAAGTCAGTTAAAAAAGATTTGATTAAAGTATTAGACAAATATAATCCTAAAAAAATTGCAATTAATTATTCACGAAATTCAAGCTTGGCTGATGGATTAACTCATGGTGTATATTTAGAGTTGGTTGAATTATTAAAAGACACACCTTACCCGGAAAGATTTGTCTCCTCAGAAGATATTGTTGCCGCATTGCGTGGAAGAAAATCCCAAACTGAAGTTGATTTAATTAAAGAAGCTATTAGAGAAACGTTAATAATATTTAATGAAGTTACAGATTTTATCGAAGTGGGAAAATCAGAAATAGACATTGCCAATTTTGTTAAGGGTAAAGTTAAAGAAAGAGGATTTGAAATGGCTTGGGATGAAGAGCATTGTCCCGCAGTTTTTACCGGACCTGACACTGCAGGAGCACATTCGGGACCGACAGATAAAAAGATTGAAAAGGGTCATGTTATAAATATGGATTTTGGTATTAAGTACAATGGTTACTGCTCCGATCTGCAAAGAACTTGGTATGTATTAAAAGATGGCGAAACTGAAGCGCCTGCTAATGTGATGAAAGGATTTAATGTTATTAAAGAAGCAATTAGAATGTCTGGTGAAGCAATGAAACCGGGGAAATTAGCTTGGGAAATTGATAATATTGCTCGAAGTTATATTGTTAAAAATGGTTATGAAGAATATCCACACGGACTCGGTCATCAAGTTGGTAGAGTTGCTCATGACGGCGGAGCGATGATGGGGCCTAAATGGGAACGTTATGGAAATCTTCCATATCTGCCTTTAGAAGTTGGAAATGTTTTCACAATAGAACCACGTTTAACCATAAAAGGTTATGGAATTGCAACGATGGAAGAGATTGTTTGGGTAAGAGAAGATGGAGTAGAATATCTTTCCGAGCAACAGACTGAGATTTACTTGATAAAATAAATTGGATACTGGCAGCTATGAAGTTCAATTTGAAGGGTCAAGCTTATCCAGCGGAATTTATTTCTATAGGTTAACAACAGTAGATTTTATTGATATAAAACGAATGGTCCTATTAAAATAGGTTAAGGGTTTGATGAAAATAAATGGTAAAGTAGTCTTAATCTGCTTTCTGATTGTTTTTCTTTTCCGTTCATTTGTCTTTTCACAAAATTTACAATGGCAAAATTATACAAATGGAAATGAAATTAACGAAATTACTGTTGATAATGACACTCTTTGAATTGCTACAATGAAAGAAATTGTATGGGTAAAGGAAGATGGAATTGAGTATTTATCCAAACCACAAACTGAGATTTATTTAGTAAAGTAAGAATAGGAAGAAGATCAACTATTTAGTGTAATCAGAACCACATTTAATTTTTGCTGGAAGTAAAAACGCAAATACTACTAAAACGCTTGCTCCTATAAATATTGGAGCAAACCCAATATGACTTATTAAAAGTCCGCTGACCAAAGGGAAAAACGCAACAGTGATATTTAGCGAACCACTTATTCCTTGATACATTGCTCTATTTGTTTCATTAGTAATTTCTAAAAATATTCCTTCATTCGAAATTTTGAATGCACTCATTGCAAATCCCACAAAAAAGAAAATTATGTAAAAAAAGTTCAGACTACTTAAATATGCCGCAATTAAAGATAGAATTGGAATAATTATTTCTAATCCTATTAGAAATTTAACAACTCCTTTAAAAAAATATTTCTTCACAACTTTTGACCATAAAAGATTTGAAATAATCATTCCTGATATTTGGAAAAATAAAAAATTTCCAATTGTCCCTTTTGTTAAATCTAAACTATCTTTTGATAGCACTACAATAAATGGAATTAAAGTTAAAGGAAGCTGGATTAAATTAATTAGTATTATAAAGTTTTTAAAACGTGTATCTTCTTTAAGCACTTTAGGAATTGATTTTAAAACCTGAATTAGATTTCGTTCATTTCTAAATTTTAGAGTAGGTTTTTCCTTTAATGCAGAAAATCCAAAAGAAGCAATAAATAGCATCGCCGAAGCTGCTGAAAACATTATAATATAATTGATCGGATAGTCAAAACCTTTTAAAAAAGCACGGGCAATTAACGCGGAAATTAAAATGCCCACACTACTTAAAAATTGACGAAAAACAAAAAATCTTTTTCTTGTATCACCAGTTATACTTTTCCCCAATATATCTGAATAAGAAACTCCAGCAAACGCCCCACTTACTGAGAATATTAGCATCCAGAAAAAAACAAGTAAAATAATAATCGATGGAGAAATCGTATCAGTTTTTGTTAAAGTCCAAACTGTACCAAGAAATGCCCCAACTCTTAGATATATTCCAAGAAGAAGATAGTTCTTTTTATAAGTTTTCTGACTAAGATAACCCGCAAACGCAAGTTGAGAAACAATAGGAACACCTATAGTTATTGCAGTTAGAAAACCTACTTCTACTTGAGAGCCACCCACAAATAAAATTAAACCAGGCAGAACCGTGTTTCGCTCTGCAAATGTATTTGCTAAAGCAAGCCAGAATGCGTGCCAAATAAATGCAATAAAATTTCTTCTTTCTTTTCTAGGGATTGACATATATCCGATTTCTATAATTCTCTACAAGTAAAATATGCTGTTTGAATTGCTGAAACCGCATCACCAATTTCTTTTGCATCACCAACAACATACACCGGCATTTTATCTTTCAAACTTTCTGCTAATTTATTTACGGGCTTCATCCCTGTTGCGAGCACAATCACGTCGATATTATAAAACTTAAACTTTTCATTATTTTCATCTCTTTTTTCTGCCCTTACAGTTGTTCCATCAATTGAGGTTACTCTGGTTTCTGTATAGATTTCAACATTGTTTTTCTTCAGTTTCATCAAATTTAATTTTCTAGTTATCAATTCCATATCACGCGCAATGTCATCAAAAAGTTCGATAATTTTAACTTTATTATAATAATCAACTAATGTGTTAGCAATTTCAACACCTATCAAACCACCTCCAATAACTAAAACATTTTTATTCCTAGGCATATTCTCGTCATCTAGAATTTCGACCCAAAAATAATCTTTTAATCCGGGAATTGGAGGAACAAAAAGCTCTGAACCCGTTGCTATTATTACTCCATCATAATTGTTAACTAAATCTTCTGCAGATACTTCCTTCTTCATAATATGTGCATTTTCTAATTCATTCAAATAAAAATCAATTTGCTTTTGAAGTGATCCCTTTTGAGATGGTTTTGGAGCGTAAACAAATTGACCACCAAGTTGATTCTTCTCATATAAGGTTACTTTATGACCTCTTTTTGTCAACGTTAATGCTGATTCCATTCCAGCCAAACCACCACCAACAACTGCATAGTTCCTTTTATCTTCTGCCAATGTAAGCGCTTCCAGTTCTCTTCCAACAAGCGGATTTATTTCACATTGTAACCCTTGACCAATTTTCACTCTTCCCAAACATCCGGTTAAGCACGCAGAACAAGGTCGGTAGCTTTCATTTTTATCCTCCAAATATTTACCAACAAAATCTGGATCAGCAATAAGTGAGCGACCTAATGCAATATAGTCTGCATATTCATCATTAAATATTTTTTCAATGTCTTCGAATTCATTTACTTGTCCGACGGTAATTACTGGAATATTTACTACCGATTTAATTTTCTTTGCCATCTCCCAATTTTTACCCTTTGGTATAAAATGATGCTGATAATACCAAGGGGGTGTCAAACAGGCATTACCCGCTGTTACATGATAAGCAGCAATTTTTTCATTTTCTAAAAGCCTAATAATCTCTAAAGTATCGTTTATATTCATACCATCGGGATGCATTTCATCACCACTTATGCGAACAATAATTGGTAGTTTTACTTTCTCTTGAATACCTCTTAAAAGCTCTAAACCAAATTTCATTCTAGCATCTAAATTTCCGCCATACTCATCTGTCCTTAGATTTGTATTGGGTGAGATGAACTGAGAAATTAAATACCCTAATCCAAATTGAACTTCTAGTAAATCATAACCAGCTTTCTCGGCCCGAACTGATCCATCAATATATAATTGTTGTACTTCCTTTATTTCTGCAATAGTTAATTCTTTTGGTTTTGGACCACCATTCGGACATTGCACATCCGAAGCTGAAACATAGATATTACCAGGTAATTTTGGGTTTGACATTCTACCCGGATGATTAATATGAGCTACAGCCTTTGCTCCATTCTTTTGAATTACCGCCACTAATTTTTTATGATCTTCAATTTGACTATCATCCGCGATGCCAATCTGAGTTGGAAGTTCTCTTACATTTTTATCTAAATAAAACGGTTCTGGAATAACAGCTCCAACATGTTTGGATCTAGCTTCCCAGAATGCTAAATGCCTTTCTGTTATTTCTCCATTCCCATTATTGTAGCCAGTTTTAACCGGAGCCATAAAGAAGTTATTTCTAAACTCAATGCCTTGAATATTCATAATACATCTCCTACTAAAAGTCATAAATTTATATCATAAAATTAGTCTATTTTTATGATGTTTTATACTCTAAAATAATATACAATGTACGAAATCACTTTAAACAATTCTTCATCATACAATATGAGATAATTATAAACTTTATAGGATTCATGATGAAAATATTTATTGTAACTGATACACCAGAGCTAATCGGAATGGTTACTAAAAGATTTGGACACGCCTAAAATTATATAATATACGATTCGGATAGTGAAAATTATGAAGTCGTTTCAAATTCGGTACACGACGAAAAACATACGACACTTATTGATGCAATAAATAAAGGAATTGACACTTTCCTAGTGGGAAGTATTGGTCTGCATTCATTTGGTATTTGAAATACACCAAATACTAAAATATATTTAGCAAGAAAAATGACTGCTGAAGAAGCAATTAATAAATTTGCAAATAGTGAGCTTGAGTTACTAACCAACAGTTAAAAAAAAGCATACATAATCACTAGCTCAATTTAAAGAATTATTAGTCTGACAATTTAAATATCCGCCAGCCCATGTTGGCAACATCTATAGATAAATTATTTTCGTATGCATAATTTTCTTTAGTTATAAGATCCTCTATAACAGTAACAAAATAATTTGTTGGAAGATCGATTTTTATTTCCTTTACTTCATTACTTTTATTTAAAACGACCAATAATCTCTCATTCATATCAGAACGGATATAAGCATAGATATTTTCATCGGCTATAAGAGTATAGAAATCACCATGGCGTAATGCAGTATGCTCTTTTCTAAGGTTAATTATTTTTTGAACATCCAATAAAGTATTATTTTCATCCTTACTTAGTTGCTCATTGAATCTCATCATTCTTCTATTATCGGGATCTGAAGCACCGCTCATTCCAAATTCACTGCCGTAATAAACTACAGGCAAACCTGGGATTGTATTCATGTAAGCCATATATAAAATAAGCTTCTTATAACTTTTCGGGTCATCCACAACCGGCGGATTATTCCAGCCTTGCTCCACTGCGCTCCATTCACTTGCATCTAAATCACCATCAGCAAAAGCCATAAATCTATTCTTGTCATGGCTATCCATTACATTTCCCATTACATGATTAACACCATAGACAGAAAATGTTTTCTGCATCTCTTTGTCCAATCCGCTGAAAGATGCTTC
>RCND010001604.1_pt1 | contig 12828 bp, 7 predicted proteins | sample 2041351 | NCBI WGS metagenome assembly RCND01 (sample SAMN09708230, study PRJNA481090) | Marine sediment metagenome, whole genome shotgun sequencing project. | biome: marine sediment; feature: ocean; material: sediment; isolation source: Sewage treatment plant 12B marine sediment (STP12B) ...
AAATATGGTAATTTTAGCAATGCTGTTATTGATGGAGGATTCGGAAATAATATCCCTTCAACCATTGTGGATTGTATCGGTGATGAGCCAGTTATTACCAGGCAAGGTATTGGTGAGCTACTCTATTAGACAGACCTCTATTTAAAAGTCATACTTGCTTTCCCAGAATAAATAATGGGGACGGGATTAACGTTTCCAAAAAGCGGGTGTAAAAAGAATGAGCACCGTGAATAATTCCAATCTGCCAACCAACATGAGGAAAGACATGAACCATTTTCCGAAATTGGGAAGATCATAAAAGTTATCCATAGGGCCAACAGAGCCTAAACCCGGTCCAATATTTCCCAGTGAGGTAGCTACTGCACTTACGGCTGTATCAAGGGAGGGCTCCATAGTTGACATTATTACCACACCACCCGCAAATATTAGCATGTAGATAGAAAAGAATGCGAGGATATTAGATAGTACCTGAGAATTAACCGCATGTCCCTTGTATCTAACAGGGATAACTGCATTTGGATGAATTAGCCTTTTCAGTTCAAAAAAACCATTTTTTATCACCATAACTATCCGCATAATCTTCACACCACCACCCGTTGAACCGGTAGAACCACCTAAAAACATCATTATCAAAATCAATACGCTTAAAAAGGGTGTCCAACTCAAATAATCAGCTGTAATAAAGCCGGTGGTTGTAATTATTGAAACCACCTGGAACAAAGATTCGCGAATGGAAATTCCAAACCCATCACCATGAAAAATTATTAAAGTAGTAGCTATTAAAGTAGTAAAAATTAAGATAAAACCAATATACCACTTAAATTCTTCATCCTTTATTATCTTCCTGAATCGTAAGTGTAAACCCAGGTATGACAAAGTAAAATTAGTTCCGGCCAGGAACATAAAAAAAATAATTACATACTGAATAAATGGTGAATCCCAATGAGCAATACTGGCCTGTTTTGTAGAGTATCCTCCTGTGGCCATGGTAGTGAAAGAGTGACATATGGCATCAAATATTGACATTCCTCCCAACCACAAGAGAGCTGCCTCCAAAGTGGTAAATGCCATATAGATTCCCCATAACCTTTTGGCTGTTTCCTGGATTCGGGGATGTAATTTATCAGGTGATGGCCCGGGTACTTCCGCAATAAATAGCTGCATACCCCCAATGCCCAATACAGGAAGAATGGCTATAGTAAGTACAATAATTCCCATACCTCCCATCCACTGGGTAATGCTTCGCCAGAATAAAATGCCATGTGGTAAAGATTCTATATCATTTAATATAGATGAACCAGTAGTTGTAAACCCGGACATAGTTTCAAAAAAAGCGTCCGTAAAATCAGGAATAGCCCCGGAGAAAAGGAAAGGTAGACTTCCAAAAAAAGAAAACACAATCCAGACAAAGCTTACAATAATATATCCTTCTCTTTTTGTAATGTTTCTTTCAGATTTACGAGTCGAAAGAAATAATAAAGCACCTGTAGTCAAGGTAATTATGGCAGCGTATAAAAAGGCGAGAAGATCTCCTTCCCTGTAGATAAAAGCTACCCCCAGAGAAAGAAACATAAAAAAAGATTCAATCATCAAAAGAACACCCAGAATGTTTATTATTAATCCTTTTTTGATCAGTTTTCTCATTTATTATACATCGATATTATCAAATCAAAATATACATTAACTACTAAACCCTCAGTCCTGACATGAATTTATTCCAACAGGAAATTTCTTTTGAAGCAATTATTGATTTTTACTGTGTGCATTAGTTAAAAAACTTATCCAGTTTTGTGAATGCTGAGGGAAGGGCAAAGACGACAACATGATCATGTGCCTGAATCTGGGTATTACCATTTGCGATAAAACTTGAATTACCACGGATTACACCACCTATTATGGCAGATTTAGGAAATTTCAGATCCCTTAATGGCTTTTCGGTAATTTTCGAATCGGATGGAACCACAAATTCAAGTACTTCAGCATCTGTTCCTGTCAGGCACTTAATCATGGATACATTTGATGATAGAGTAAACCTGGAAATACGCCCTGCCGCAGTGATTTTTTTATTAATTATAGAGTCAACACCTATGTGCTCAGCCAGGTTGATATAGTCCATATTTTCTACCTCAGCAATCGTTTTTTTAACCCCCAAATCCTTTGCCAGCAGGCAAGAAAGGATATTGGTTTCAGAGTTTCCTGTGACTCCAATAAATGCATCAGTATCAGGCAATCCCTCCTCCATGAGTAAGTCAATATTTCGTCCATCACCATGGACTACAAGCGTGTTTTCTAGTTTATCAGCAAGATATTCACATTTTCCCTTATCGATTTCGATAAGTTTTACACTATATTTTTTCTCCAACTCCTGGGCTGTCCGCATACCGATTCTACTCCCACCCAGAATTATAATAGATTTAATATCCAATTGCTTCTTACCTGAGAATTTCATTAGATCGTGATAACCCGCCTGGTTACTAATCACATATACCAGGTCATTTAACATGAACTTATCATCTCCCTTAGGAATAATCGTTTCTTCATTACGGGTAATAGCCACTGCCATGTAATTCATAGGCTTCTCTATATCAGTCAATTCTATAAGGGTTTTATCCAGAATACTGGCATCCTTATCCAATCGAATAACATATAATGAAAGACGGCCTCCAGAGAAATCGAAAAACTCGGTTGTACCTGTCTGGTGGAGAAAACCCAATATTTCCCTTGCAGCAATCTTCTCAGGATAAATCAGATAATCAATTCCAAGATTTATAAAGTTATCCCTATTCTGTGGCTGCAAATACTCCTGGTTATCTATCCGTGCTATTGTTTTTTTCGCACCCAGCATTTTACCCAAAATCGCGGAAGATATATTTGTGTCTTCATGGTGGGCAACAGCGATGTAAAGATCTGTTTTATGAATCTGAGCATCTTTTAGCACCTGAAAAGAAGTCGCAGACCCTGTTATAGAGAGTATATCAAGGCTTGAATCAACTTGTTTGAGTCGCTCCTCGTCTGGATCAATCACTGTAATATCATGATTTTCATTGCTTAACATCTTGGCTAGATGTGAACCAACTTCACCAGCCCCAGCAATCACAATTTTCATCTCAAATAATTTTAAGTTTGAAATGGCGAATAAAATTATAATAAAAAACTCTCCATTTCTAAATTAGCGCAACAAATTAAAGGAATATCCACTAAAAAATCTCAACAATACATTATTTTTTGCAAAGTTTACTTAAAATAATTTCAGAGGTAACAATTTATTCAAAGGTCACTTCATAAGCTCCTTCTCTGCTTACCTGGAAACAATCATGGTTAATAAGGGCACAATCGAACGCAATCTGGTCGGAGAAATACCAAGGAACAGAAGAATCGACAACAACATTATCAGGCAGATAGCTGTCACTAAATTGAGAGATGGCTAAACCTTTTGCACCAGAGAATACCAGGACATTGGTTCTCAATGGATTTTCATATTTCTCCTCTGGTGGAGATATTAGCTTATAAAGTATCCCTTTTAATTCGTAGAACTGGAAATAGTTATCCCTAATATACAAAGCATCTTCTTCAATGCCTCCTTCCATTCCATCCACTACCACCCATTGAATGTCTCTTACTCTCAATTGATTCCAGTATCCATCCAAGGCCCTTGTTACCTTTAACTTCTCCTTATCAGAGCTCGCGCTGGTTATTAGATAAGCTCTATTTCCATCAACAAATTGAATAACGGAAATACCATTTACATTTGGAATAGAAAAGCTCTTTTGTTTGACTGTCTTTATTTTTAAAGAAAATGTCCATCCAATAAAAACCAGGACCAGGAACAAGGAGAAATTTAAATACCTTACCCTTTTCACAATAAGAAAAAGAATAATAGCAAAAAGAATCATGTAAAGTAGGATACTCCCAATCTGATCAAGAAAAATCGGTTTCGTAACTGCAAACGGAAAACTATTTACTGTCTGAACCACTGTAAGTAAGCCACTTACTACATGAGTTAATAAGAACGAGAAAATGGAAGAGATGAAAGTTGAAAAGGAAAATATCAGCAATAAAATACCCAAATATATTATTAGGGTGACCAGAGGAATTGCCAGAATGTTTGTCAGTAAAAAATAATTCGGAAACTGGTGGAAATAGTAAGCCACAATTGGGAAGGTGGCCAACTGTGCCGAAAACGAAACAACCATCAACATCCAAATCTTATCTAACAACCAATATCTCGAGGACAGTAGAGGATAGATTTTCGGAAAAAAGAAAACAATTCCAAAAACTGCTGTGAAAGACAACTGAAATCCTACATCCCTTATGAAATAGGGATTGATGCAAAGCAGAAAAAAAGCAGAAATTGCAAGGCTATTATAAATATTGGCTGATCTTTTTAATCCCTGGCCTATAGCCACAAAACTAAACATAGTAACCGCCCGTAAAACAGAAGGACTCATTCCAGTAATAAAGGCATACATCCAAAGCGCAAGGATTACTATAAGCATTTTGATTTTTTTGCCATGCTTCAAGCCATTTAAAAAGGATAGCAGATAAAGCAAAATTATATATATAATACCTACATGCAGGCCCGAAACGGCCATGATATGAATAACGCCTGTATTTGCAAAAGAACTTTTAATCTCCTCATCAATATAATCTCTTTCGCCCAGCAATAATGCTGAAGTTAAGGCAAGAGCATTGCCATTGCCAAGTCTCTTTTTAAGATTATGAAAGGCCTTATTCCTCCAAATGGCCGGAATTACAGATAATGAATAATCCTGTTTTCCCTGTGTCTTTCTCCATTCTCCATTCTTAACATATACACTTCCATAAATATGCCTGTCAGACATATATCTTGGATAATTAAATTCCCCAGGGTTTCCAGCAGATTGAAACTTCCTGGCTTTTGCATGAATGATTAATTTATCCCCTGGAGCCAGCATTCTTACCTCCTCACTTTTCTCAACATATGCCAGGACTTTCAAACTTTTCAAACTCCATTTCTCCTCATTTCTAAGCCCTTTGGTTCGCAATAATACCCTGTAGGTATTTTCCTTTTCAATAGGTAAGTCTATAAGCTCTGAAACAAATACATCACTATCAAACAATACGGAAGCATCTTTCTCCTGCTTAGTTTCCATCTGAACAAGTATAATTCCAAACAGAACAAAAAACAGATTAATAGCCATCCCAGAGATTATTGCTGAAATATTCTTAGAAAATTTAAATGAAACTAGAATTGCAGAAATGAAAAGAAGGCCAACAAGCAATAGCCATTTTGTTTCAGGGAAAAAACCACCAGGTATATACAAAGCTACCATAATCCCAAGAATCAATGGAACTATAAACCTCGCAAAAGGTGATTTTCTAAAATATTCACTAAAATTTACCATAAAAACGAATGAGAAAACGAAAATAATCTTTTTTATATTGCCTGCTCAAATCTTCCGTTAATAAATTTGGAAAACACCCTATTGATCGCTAATTTTAAACCGTATGTAAAAAGCATGCAGCATTCAACTTATTGCTAGTATTAATAACTGTATAACGAACGATTTAAACTAACAAAATACTTAAAAATGACTGATTTAAGAACGCGCTATCTTGGAATAGAATTAAAGAATCCGATTGTAGTTGGAGCAAGTAATTTAGTTACTGATCTGGACATTGCGAAAAAAATGGAAGAAGCTGGAGCTGCAGCAATTGTATATAAGTCTTTATTTGAGGAACAAATTCAGCTGGAAAGTTTTGAAATGGATGAAGAATTGAATGCATACAATGATGTACATGCAGAGATGACTTCCTTATTTCCTGATCTTCAACATGCTGGACCTGAGGAGCACCTGATGAAAGTTGAAAAGCTAAGCAATTCCATTGATATTCCATTAATTGCCAGTCTGAATGCTGTTTTTGAACCAACCTGGGTGGAATATGCCCTGCAATTGGAAAAACTTGGAGTGGCTGCTCTTGAATTAAACTTTTTTGCTGTGCCTAAAGATGTCAATAAGGATGGACATTCCATTATTGAAGAACAAATAAAGGTGCTTAATAAAGTAAGGGCAAAAGTAAAAATTCCAATAAGTGTGAAACTCAGTCCTTATTATACCAATCAACTCAGAACAATCACTGCCATGGATAAAGAGGGAGTGGATGGATTTGTATTATTCAACAGGCTTTTCCAACCGGATATTGATATTGAAAAGGAAGAAATGTTCTTTCCATACAATCTGAGCAGTCATGAAGACAACAGGTTGGCATTGCGATTTGCCGGTTTGTTATACGGAAATTTGAATGGTTCAATTTGTAGTGCAAATGGTATCCTGGATGGAAAAGATGTTATAAAGATGATTCTGGCCGGGGCTGATTGCGTACAGGTTGTATCTACCCTTTATAAAAATAAGTCCGGGCATATCAAAGTCATGCTGGAAGACATTGAAAATTGGATGGAAAAGAAAGGATATAAGACGCTGGAAGAATTCAGAGGAAAATTATCCAATAAAAACATTGATGATCCATATGCTTACAAAAGAGCTCAATATGTTGACATCCTGATGAAATCAGATAATATATTTAGAGCTTATCCAAAAGGATAGCAATTGGTATTCCAAATTAAGAAAGGCTCTTTTAAAGGCCTTTTTTTATGCGTAAAGAATTTTATTGTTGGGCAACATAGTTTTGTATTTGGCTTCAAACTTACCCTTTGTAATTGCCATTAATTTCCCCCGAAGCAGCCTCTTTCTAAGAGGTGAAACCAGGTCAGTAAACATGATTCCTTCCAGGTGATCGTACTCGTGTTGAATTATCCTGGAGAGTGTTCCATCGTACTCCTCATCATAGAAGCTGAAATCTTCATCGTAATAGGTAATTCTGATTTTGGGTTCACGAACCACTTCTTCACGCAGATTTGGAAGACTTAAACATCCTTCATTAAAAGCGGATGTCTCCCCGCTTTTTTCAATTATCTGAGGGTTGATAAAAACTTTCAAAAAATCTTTCATCTCCGGTTCCTCATCCTCCAATGGTCTTGCATCAATCACAAACAAGCGTATCGATTTTCCGACCTGGGGTGAGGCCAACCCAATGCCATCAGAATCATACATTGTTTCATACATATCCGCAATAAACTGATCCAGATTCTCATGATCCTGGTCAATTTCTTTGGCCACTCTTCGTAAAACCGGGTGACCGTATACAAAAACAGGAAGTACCATAAATTTTTACATTTTTCTAGAAACACTATCCAGATGAGTCTGTAGTATAATTACCGCACTCAGTTTATCAACCAGAGCTTTGTTCCTCCTGTCCTTCTTTTTTACTCCCCCATCTAACATAGCTTGCCGGGCCATTTTGGAAGTAAATCTTTCATCAACCATCAGAATTTCCATTTCGGAATATTCTTTTTTTAATTTCACCATGAAAGGATCAATATATTTTAATGATTCTGATGGCTGATTGTTCATTTGAAGCGGGTAACCAACTACAATTGTTTCAACATCCTCCTTATCTAAATAAGTCTTCAGAAATTGCCATACTTCACCTGTCGGAATTGTCTCCAGACCTGTGGCAATCATACCCATAGGGTCAGAAACAGCAAGACCTACTCGCTTTCTTCCATAATCAATAGATAATATCCTGCTCACCTTTATTTAGAATTATTCTGCAAAGGTAAAAATATTCCAAATCAAAAATTGCCATTTTGCAATAAAAAGGCATCTACAATGCTGCAAATGCCTTTTCCAATATATAATGAATTATTTTTATTCTCCTTCAGAGTAATCCATTTTTGCCAGTCTCTGGTAGAAATTATACCTCCACTTAGAATCCTCTTCAGAAGCTTTAAACAATTTATCAGCCTCTTTAGGGAATGATTTCCTTAGCGAAGTAAACCTGACTTCAGAATTCAGGAACTCACTAAACTTACTCCAATCTGGCTCCTTTGAATCATAGATGAAAGGATTTTTCCCTTCTGCTTCAAGATTTGGATTGAATCTATACATATGCCAAAACCCTGCTTCCACTGCAAACTTTTCCTGATCCTGTGACTTAGCCATTCCTCTTCTCAATCCATGACTGATACAAGGTGAGTAAGCAATAATAAGAGATGGTCCAGGGAAAGCTTCAGCTTCCTTCATTGCCTTAAAAAACTGAGACTGGCTTGCACCAGAAGCTACCTGAGCAACATAAACATAACCATAAGTCATTGCCATGGCACCAAGATCCTTTTTCCTGATTTTCTTTCCAGAGGCTGCAAATTTAGCAACTGCTCCGGTTGGAGTTGATTTTGATGATTGTCCACCTGTGTTTGAATACACTTCAGTATCCATAACCAGTATATTCACATCTTCTCCGGAAGCAATCACATGATCCAATCCGCCATATCCAATGTCATAGGCCCAACCGTCGCCTCCCATTATCCAAACAGATTTCTTAACAAAATACTGTTTCAGGGCCAACATTTCTTTGGCTGATGCATCTTTTTCTTTTGCAAGCAAGGCAATAAGCTTCTTAGATGCTACTTTGGAACCTTCTGCATCTTCCATAGTACTGAGCCATTCCTGACAGGCTTCACTGGTAGCAGCAGAGAATTTACTCATAGAAGCTTTCATATTTTGAGCTATCCGGTCACGAATATGACGATTACCAACTGCGATACCATATCCATATTCTGCATTGTCTTCAAATAAGGAATTTGCCCAAGCTGGTCCTTCTCCTTCCTTATTCACACAGTAAGGAGTAGAAGGAGCAGAACCTCCATAAATTGACGAACATCCTGTTGCATTTGCGATGATCATTCTATCTCCAAAAAGCTGAGTGATATTTTTTATGTATGGAGTCTCACCACAACCAGCACAAGCTCCAGAAAACTCAAATAATGGTTGTGCAAATTGACTATTTTTTACTGTTTTCTCTTTAGGGACTACATCATCTTTATAACCCACTTTTTCATGCATGTAGTTCCATCTGTCAATATCATCCAGACGGGTAGCAAGTGGTTTCATTACCAGTGATTTCTCCTTACTTGGACAAACATCAGCACAACTTCCACAACCGGTACAATCGAGCACACTTACCTGTATCCTGAATTCATATCCTTTCAATGCTGCTTTCCCAGGTACTGTTATAGTTCCCTCAGGAGCCTCGGCCTTTTCTTTCTCAGTTAATAAAAATGGTCTGATTGCAGCATGGGGGCAAACAAAAGAACACTGGTTACATTGAATACAATTTTCTTCTACCCACTCAGGAACATTTACTGCAATTCCTCTTTTTTCATATTGTGAAGTTCCCTGTGGGAATGTTCCATCCTCTCTTCCAACAAATGCACTTACAGGTAAATCATCTCCTCTAAGGCTATTTATTGGTTCCACAATATCTTTAATAAAGGCGGGAATATTTCTGGTATCTTTCTTTACAACAACTTTGATTTTCTTCCATTCAGCAGGTATATCAATTTTTGTCACTGCACTGCCTTTATCTACGGCTGCAAAGTTCATATTTACAATTTCTTCACCTTTTTTACCATATGATTTCACAATGGCTTTCTTCATCTCATCCACTGCCTGCTCATAAGGGATAACCTCGGAAACATTAAAAAATGCTGATTGCATTATAGTATTGGTACGTGATCCCAATCCGATCTCCTGTGCAATTTTAGTTGCATTAATTACATAAAATTTAATATCGTTATCAGCCATGTATTTCTTCATAGAATCAGGAAGACGCTCATTCGTTTGCTCAGAATCCCAAATTGAATTCAGTAAGAATGTACCTCCCTTTTTCAGTCCCTTTAGCATGTCGTACTTTGTCAGATAAGAAAACACGTGACAAGCAACAAAGTCAGGATTATTCACCAGGTAAATAGATCTTATTGGAGTGTCTCCAAACCGTAAATGCGAAGTTGTAATTCCACCAGATTTCTTTGAATCGTAAGCAAAGTAGGCCTGGCAATATTTATCTGTAGCATCGCCAATAATTTTTATTGAGTTTTTATTGGCACCTACAGTACCATCTGAACCCAATCCATAAAACTTGGCTTCATAGGTCCCCTCGTGAGCTACATTTATTTCTTCAATTAAAGGCAGGGATTTAAAGGTTACATCATCGTTAATACCGAGGGTAAATTGATTCTTTGGTTCTGCTAATTCAAGATTATCATAAACTGTTAAAATCATAGATGGTGTAGTATCTTTAGAACTCAAGCCATACCTTCCTCCAATAATTAAAGGTCTGTTTTCTTTCTCGTAATACAATTCTCTTACATCAAGATACATTGGTTCTCCATTTGCACCAGGTTCTTTTGTTCTGTCAAGTACAGCAATTCTTTTCACAGACTTAGGCATTGCTTTGAAAAAGTATTTTGATGAGAATGGTCTGTAAAGATGTACCAACAGAAGACCCACTTTTTCACCTTTTGCCATTTTATAATCAACCACCTCACTAATCGTTTCAGTTATTGATCCCATGGCAACAATTACGTTTTCGGCATCTGGGTCACCATAATACTGGAAAGGATGATATTCTCTTCCTGTCAATTTTGTAATTTCCTGCATATAGGCCTCTACTTCATCAGCAATGGGCTCATAAAACTTATTACCGGCTTCTTTGGCCTGAAAGAAAATATCCGGATTTTGTGCAGTACCACGTGTTACAGGGTGCTCAGGATTTAAAGCTCTTTCTCTAAATTCTTGCAAAGCGTCCCAGTCGATCAGTTTTTTGAAATCATCGTCTGCCAGTGCTTCTACTTTTTGAATTTCATGAGAAGATCTGAACCCATCAAAAAAGTGAAGAAATGGAACCCTTGTTTTAATAGAAGTAAGGTGCGCAACACCTGCAAGGTCCATAATCTCCTGTATACTTCCTGTTGCCAGCATAGCAAAACCAGTTTGTCTGGTTGCATATATATCGCTATGGTCTCCAAATATGGAAAGGGCATGTGCAGCTACTGACCGAGCACTTACATGAAAAACAGCCGGTAAGAATTCACCTGCCATTTTATACATATTAGGAATCATTAATAACAATCCCTGTGATGCTGTATAGGTAGATGTTAGAGCACCAGCCTGCAATGAACCATGCACTGCACCAGCCGCTCCTGCCTCTGATTGCATCTCAGAAACTTTAACTTCCTGACCAAAAATATTTTTCCTTCCAAAAGCAGCCCACTCATCCACGTTCTCCGCCATGTTAGAGGAGGGTGTAATAGGGTATATACAAGCCACCTCGCTAAACATATATGCTATATATGATGCTGCATAATTTCCGTCGCATGTAACAAAATTCTTTTTCTTAGTCATTTTAAACTATTTAAATATTTAACTTACAATGTGTTATATCAAATCGAAAAAACTTCATAAAATTAGAACTTTTCCCCTTATCAATTTAAGGATGGAAGTAAAAAAATCCTAATTCATTTCAATTCCAAATAAGCCTCTCGAAATCGCATTTATCCAGTCAAAAACAGTTCTCAAAAAGCATACTTTCAGATATCAAAGTTACTCAAACTCTGCATGCATTTTCCTGAGAAAAATCACCCTATTACCCAGCTCTGAATGAAATTCAAATAGCTCTCATTTAAAAACAAAAAACCGGTAATTCATAATTAGAATTACCGGTTTAAAAATATTCTCTTTTCTCTTATTTACTCGCTATTCATTGAGATTAGAAACTCTTCATTACTTTCAGTTCGCAATAATCGGTCTCTTATAAATTCCATAGCTTCAACTGAGTTCATATCAGCAAGATAATTACGCAGCACCCATATCTTGGCCAGACTATCCTTCTCCATGAGTAAGTCTTCTCTCCTGGTACCAGATGGGTTAATATCTACAGATGGATAAATTCTTTTGTTGGAAAGTTTTCTGTCAAGTTGCAGTTCCATGTTACCGGTTCCCTTAAACTCTTCAAAAATCACATCATCCATTTTGGACCCTGTTTCAGTCAAAGCTGTTGCTAATATAGTCAACGAACCCCCATCCTCAATGTTCCTGGCTGCACCAAAAAAGCGCTTAGGTTTATGAAGAGCATTGGAATCAACACCTCCAGACAAGACTTTTCCTGAAGCAGGAGAAGTAGTGTTGAACGCCCTGGCCAGCCTGGTTATGGAATCCAGCAGGATTACCACATCGTGACCACATTCAACCAGCCTTTTTGCTTTCTCAAGCACAATATTTGCAACCCGAACATGTCGCTCAGCAGGTTCATCGAATGTTGAAGCAATAACTTCCGCATCGACATTTCTGGCCATTTCAGTAACTTCCTCAGGTCGTTCATCAATCAGTAATACAATCAGGTAAACTTCGGGTTGGTATTTTGCTATGGCATTGGCTATTTCCTGGAGTAAAATTGTTTTACCGGTTTTCGGCTGAGCTACAATTAAGCCTCTCTGTCCTTTACCAATAGGAGCGAACATATCAACTACCCTTACAGACATACTTCCTTTTCCTCGCTCATACAATTTAAATTTCTCGTCAGGGAATAAAGGTGTCAGATAATCAAATTGTACCCTGTCACGAATAAATTCAGGACTTCTTCCATTAATTTCCAGCACTTTAATAAGAGGGAAATACTTCTCACCCTCTTTTGGAGGCCTGATACTACCTTTTACTGTATCACCTGTTTTTAATCCAAAAAGCTTTATTTGTGATTGCGATACATAAATATCATCTGGAGAATTCAGATAATTGTAATCAGCTGATCGCAAAAATCCATATCCATCCTGCATAATCTCGAGGACTCCAGTATTTGAAATGATCCCGTCGAAGTCATAGTTATCTTCGTTTCGACTATTTTTCCTTTTATTCCTGTCAAAATCAAATTCTCTTTGAGGTTTTCTTCTTTCCT
>RCND010002973.1_pt1 | contig 12824 bp, 11 predicted proteins | sample 2041351 | NCBI WGS metagenome assembly RCND01 (sample SAMN09708230, study PRJNA481090) | Marine sediment metagenome, whole genome shotgun sequencing project. | biome: marine sediment; feature: ocean; material: sediment; isolation source: Sewage treatment plant 12B marine sediment (STP12B) ...
GGATGATTTTGAGGAAGAAACAAAGTCGATACTAAGCTATCGACTGCATAACAAGAGCCGTATGAATCGAGAGGTTCACGTACGGTTCTGTGAGAGGCAAGGGGTGAAATTCCCTTTGCCTACTCTACTATGTGCAGGCTTTTATTCCTCAAAGTTGTCAAAATACGAAAAATCTTTGGTAATCTTTCCGTTTTCGATTGTGAAAATTGTGCAGATAGGTAATTCAAATTTCGAATTGTCAGGTGCAGTTCCGCTGGATACAAATTCCACAATTATATTTTTTTCGCCTGAAGGATAGGTTTTGACTATTCTGTCGTGTAGGTCAGGAAATATTCCGTTTAATTCAGAATACTTGGCAACCATTTCGGCTCTGGTCATTTTAATAATTCCGTCTCCAAGAGATGGGTCTTTAAATTCCGCTGTTTCCACATACATTTTTGATATTTTTTGCCATTCGTGATTGTTGAAATGTTCAAAATATTGTTCAACTATTTGCTGGTTTTTGTTCGCTTGTTCGGAAGAATTATCTTTTTCGTTACAAGATATTGCTAATGATAATATCAGGATTATAAATACCGTTCGCATCATTTTAATAATTTGTTCAGAAGTCCGTTGACATATTTTCCAATATGTATTCTCGTCTGATTTTTTGGTTAATATTTTTTAATACTCGGTCTATGATTTTTTCAGATTCCAAGTTTTTTTTGCTTTTGAAAATATTGGCTTTTATTAACGAAAGATATATATGTTCGTTCGGCAACTCGTTTTCGACAACCTCCAATAATGCTTTTGCCTCGTCCATTCTTTGTGCCTTGCTTAAAGAGTAGCAAAGGTTCAATTTCATAATTGGCGAATTTGAAAGCGAAAGCATTATTTTATAGAGTTTGATAATCTCGTTCCAATGTCCAATGTCACTTTTTGTCGCTGTCATATGTTTACTTGCAATTAATGCCTCGACATAATATTTGTTCAGCTTTTCAGGTTTTTCCAAATAATGGAAAGCTAATTTTATAAAGTCATTGTTCCAATTTGTTTTGTCTTGTTCAAAAAAGGAAATGATTTTGTCGTCTTTGACCTTTGCAGGAATTCTTGCAAGATGAAAACAAAATAAGGCGAGAAGATTTTTTGTTGTTAATCGCTCGAATTTGTCTGATAAGATCTTTGCAAGTGCTAATGCCTCTAAACATAAATCTTCATTAATAATTGACTTGATTTTTTCGTTGAAAGAGTCAAAACCAATATTGAAAACCGCATATAGAATTTCTTCTACAAGTGTAATTTCTTTATCTGAAACTTGCTCAAAAGTCAAATCAAAATCTACATCTTTGGTTGATTGTCGAAAGTCTTTTTTTGCTCTGTTTATGCTTTTATAGATAGCATCTTGAGAAAGTAAAGTACACTCGCTAATTTCTTTGATATGCAGACCGAAGATATTTTTTAAAATGAAAATTACCTTGACTTTTGAAGAAACGTTTTTGCACTTGGACAAGAATAAAATGGTTTTTAGTCTTAAATCCTCATTTGGATTGTCCGTTTCTTCTGTAACATTAAAATCTGATGCAGATTGTAATCGGCTTTCTCTTTTTATTTGGTTCAAAACGTCATTTCGAGCAACAATAAAAAGCCAGTTTTCTTTGTTATTCGGAACTTGATTTGGTTTCCAGCTTTTTAGAGATTTGTAAAATGAATTTTGAATTGCATCTTCTATTTCGCTGACATAATTTGCACCAAATTGGCTAAAGAGAGCTGAAAATAATTTACCGTAAAAAGTTCTATAACTCGATTCGACTATCGAAGAATTGTTATTCTTCATATTCCATAATCGGTCTTATTTCTGTAGTTCCGCCATACAAATGGCAAGGACAACCTTTTGCTAATTCAATGACAGTTTTCAAGTCTTTTGCTTGCAGTAAATAGTAGCCTCCAATCATTTCTTTAGATTCCAAAAATGTCCCGTCTTTTACGATACTGTCTTTACCAGAAATTTGTACGCTATTTTCTTCAAGTCCCTCGCCTGAAATTAGATGTCCTGATTTTCCTAACTTTTCAGCCCAAGCCATATGGGAATTCCCTAATTCCTCTATTTCTTTTGGCGAAAGTTGTTGCATTTTCTCAATGTCTTCGTGAAGTAATAATAAATATTTTTTCATTTTTAAAAGTTTTAGTTCACTCTAAAGACAGTTCGCACTTCCTTTTTTGGACATTTTAAATGCTAAAATTTTAAAATTAGTTCAAATGTTGAATTTTAGCACGATTTTCAGCTGTCACATAACGTTGTTGTGTATGATTAGTTGCGTGGTTAAGCACGTAACTTAGCAAATAGAAACCGAATAGAAAATCCGCGAGGATTTTCGTAAGTATGCGAGAACCAAGCAATTAATTATACACGGCTTAGCAGCTGGCTTTAATAATTTACTGTTGTTTGTTTAATTCGTTAATTATAATTTCAATATCTGTTGAATTTGTTTGCCAATTTACAAAGGAAGCTCTAATAGCCTGTGTTTTATTGTACATTGTTGGTGTCATATAAACCATTTCAGAATTGTTCAATCTTGATAAGAACGCTAGTACTTCATTCTTTTCCTTTTTGCCTATAGTAGTAAAGCAAACATTATTTAATCTTACCGGTGCGAGTAATTCAAAGGTTTCACTTTTTTCAATGAAATCTCCTAAAAGTTTTGCCATATTTGCTGAATTCTCAACAATATCTTGATAGCCTTCTTTCCCATAAGCAGTTAAAGAAAACCATGCAGGCAATGCTCTTAGACGTCTAGAATTTTCTGGTAAGAAGTTTAAATAATTAAAATCTTCCTTAGGATTACCTAAATAAGGTGCGTTAGAATTTTGAAAAGTTTCCATTTGCAACAGTTTATGATTTTCCTTTACAAGGAAAACAGCACTATCATAAGGTACATTTAGCCATTTATGGCAGTCTATGGTTATACTGTCTGCATTTTCCCAATTCTTTAGCAAGTGTTGGTATTTAGGGGAACATGCAGCAAAAGCACCAAAAGCACCATCAATATGCCACCAGAAATTATGTGTTTCTTTCAGTTTTGATATAGCTTCAAAATCATCAAAATCTGCTGTATTTACTGTTCCTGCACTTGAAATAAGTATAATAGGCTGCCCGTTTAACTTTTTTATTTTTAGTTTTAAATCATCAATACATATAGATTCTCTATTACCTTCTTTAATTTTGACCTTTTCAAAATTATTGCTTCCAATTCCCAACATAGATAATGTTTTTAGGGAAGAAGAGTGTGGTACTGCCGAAAGTATTTTTAGGTCACCAGAAATTCCATTTTTTGCAAAATCTAATCCTTTTTCTTTTCCAATCCATTGTCTTGCAACTCCAAGGCATGTGAAATTAGACATTGTTGCTCCAGTAACAAAACCACCAATAAACGTATTAGGAAGGTTGAATAAATTTAAAAGTAAGTGTATAGTTTCCCTTTCAATAAGCATGGAAATATCGCCTTGTGCACTAATGGTTTGAGGGTTTTGGGCTGTGTTCAACCCATAAGTGCAACACACTTATTATTTAGGACTTCAATAGGGTTGTTATAATTAAATTTTCTAATAGGTCTGTAATTTTTTATAAATTTTTCTACTTCTTTTATTCTTTTGATTGATACTTTTCTTAGGTCTGTTTTTTTAGGAAAGAAGCGTCTGATTACTCCTATTCTATTTTCTACCGTTCCCTTGTCCTGAGAAGTATAAGGTCTTGTAAAGTATGTTTTTGCATTTAAATCTTTAGCAATTTTGTAATGGTACGCGAACTCTTTTCCGTTATCAAATGTTATTGTTTTTATCCATGAGCTATTAAAATTCGAGAGTCTTGTTTTCATTTTTTGATAGATATGCTCAGCTTGCTTTCCCTCTAACTTCTCCAACATAGTTACCAAGGTAGCCCTGTCGGTCATCACCAATAAGGCTGATTTATGGTTGCTGCCCATCATCAGATCTACTTCTATATCTCCGATACGATTGCGCTGTTCGACTACTTTGGGCCTTTGTTCTATTGATACTCTTTGAGTAATGGAACCTCGATTGTCTTTTAGGTTCCTGCGTTTCTGTCTTCTACCTGTATGTTTAAGATACTTGTGTAGGTTTTTATAGCTTGCATGTTTTCTGTGATGACTATGTTTAGTGGTCCAAATCCATTGATAGATAGTCTCATGACTTACACATGATTCTCCTTCTTTGGAGAGCCGTTTAGCAATCAGTTCAGGACTCCAGCGTTCAACCATCATAAGGTTCGCTATGCGGGTTTTGAGTTGACTTGTGAGCCGTATCAACTTAGGTTTGTTATAATGCCTGTAATCTGTTTTTCTCTGGGCGTGCTCCCCAATATACTTCCCAGCAGTTTGTCCTCTGGCAGGCAGGTTACGTTTAAGCTCACGACTTATAGTGCTCTTATTTACTCCCAACACATCAGCAATTCCAGTTTGAGTAATACCTACTTGTAAAAGACTTTGGATTTGATACCTTTGAGATAAGGTTAACTGTTTGTAATGTTTCATGCAAGATCAATATAAATATTGAACCTAAAATACTTGGGGCTAGCCCCAAGTATTTTAAATAAGCATGTTGCACTTATGACTTGAACTTAGATAAAACACATTGTTAAAATAATAAAGATGTGTTAGGTGCGAAAAAAGAGACGGTTTTGTCACGGAGTACGTAAAGATGTTTTTTCTGGGGATAGATCCTTTACGATATCACTTGATTTTAAAAGAGAATCAAAGGCAAAAAAAATATTCTCGCCTTGCAGACTTGAACTTTATAGCCTTTTACTAACCTCAATATTGATGGGCCCGGAAGTGTATTCCTCCTTAAAATCGTAATTAACAGAAGGAAAAAGGCTCCAATTTTCGCCCAGTTCAAATTCATATGCTGGGCTAGCTCTTAGAATGAACAGGCTTTTGTTTTTCTCAAATTCTATCCCCGGCCCCAACAAAATATTCCAGCGGTTGGCCAATTGTTGGCACAAATACCAATTCAATTGCCATACCCTCATCAAAAGCCGATGGGATATAGGTACACCTAAAAACCAAGGTTGCTTTATGAATCGGATCCTACACTCTTGCTCATCTTAACCCTAGTTTTCCTTTGAATAGCCATTCATAGTGCGAAGTATACAACATTCTTGAAACGGAATGGTTTTATTTAAAATAGCTTAAAACAGCATTGAGTTTTTAGTTGGTAATATCACGAACACATCTAAAACCAATGTGCTCCATCGACGTATCCGGGGTATTTCGCATACGCCGGGCATTGCGATAGCCGGAACACCAATCGTCATTACACAAGAAGGAGCCTCCTCGAATCGACTTCTTTTTCTCTAAATTATTGTAAACTTCAAAACCCTCTGGCGGACCTTGAGGATTGTTTGCAATACCTCCTTTTTCGACCAACTCCGTATAATATTTGGCACTGTACCAATCACTGGTCCATTCCCAGACGTTACCCGCCATATCGTAGAGATCATAGTCATTGGGCGGAAATGATTTTACTGGTGCCGAGCCCTCAAAACCATCTTCAATGGTATTGGTATACGGAAATTTGCCCTGTAGATGGTTGGCGTAATTCGTACCTTGCTCCGTTCTATCATTTCCCCAGGGATACATCATATTTTTTTTACCACCCCGCATCGTATATTCCCATTCTGCTTCTGTTGGCAAGCGTTTTCCTGCCCACTGTGCATACGCCTGTGCATCGAACCAACTTACATGTACCACAGGGTAGCTATCCTTACCTTCTATAGAACTTCCCGAACCTTGAGGCTGTCGCCAATTGGCCTGTTTCATAAAAGTCCACCAATTCGCCAAATTATCACGTGACGCGTTCGCCTCGGCATAGTTGAATACCAGGGAAGCGGGCATCAAGTTTTCAGCAGGGGGCTTGGGTGTGTCCGGTGGAAGTTGTTTTTTAAGTTCTTCCCAGTCAACGGGTATTTCAGCTGTCGTAACATAGCCTGTAGCTGCTACAAAAGCCTTGAAATCTGCATTGGTAACTTCGTGTTCATCAATCCAAAAATCGCTGATTTGAACCGTATGTTTTGGAAGCTCGTCACCCTGAGGAAGGGCAGTCTTGGGCATATTTTCAAATCCTGCGGGAATATCTCCTCCCATCTCAAAGACACCACCGGAAATTTTAACCATTCCTGTATAATCGCCTAATGCATCAGGGTCAGTAATCAATGAATCTGTCTTGTTTTCTTGGATAAGAGCTATATCGGCCCCTAAAAGGCTGGCCCGTGAAACCGCACTGCAGTCTTGGGCGCCATGATCTTCCATTTCCGATACTTCCTTGGGGTTTTCTTTGCAGCCCGTAAGACTTGTGAAAAATGCAGAAATTAATAAGATATGTACTGTTTGCTTTAGGCTCATATATTCATATTTACGGGTCATCGGACGTTTCAATGAATAATCCATTTATTAAATCACATGTGGGCCTATGGCTATAATTCTCCTAACAAAAATACCAAGCCGCCGCTTACACTGCCCATTACGGTGGTAGTCCCGGCACTTATCCCACTTCCGCCTCCACCTACATAAACGCCGCCCCATTGTATGGGAAGGAATAAATCGCCTTGAATATTGAACCCAACACGGTCGCTGAACATGAAGTTGACACCCGCTTTAAAGCTCACGGCGAAACGGGTTGTTGAACTTAGGCCGTTGGGCGCAAGTTGTAGGTTCACATCTTGCGGACTTATCACCACCAATCCAAGGCCACCACCTCCAAATGGCCTTACCTTGCCGGTCTGGAAGTAACGTGTTGCCCCTAATTGAACCCAGTCGAAATTCAAATCCGATAGCCTATCTTCAGTCGGACTAATAATAATATCCCTTATTCTCAATTCAGTAGCCATTCGCGTATAGGCCAATTCGACTTTCGTGTACTCATCCATAAGGACACCGACCGAAAGCCCATATTGATCACTGTCTTTTGCCTTCAAATAATTGGAACCATATTTTAGTTTGCTTCCGAATTGGTACCCATAACTAGGAATGATTTCTACGTCTTGTGATTGGCCGTTAAAATATGCGAACAGTAGGGAAAGCACTAGTGCTCCTTTGAATTTTGACTTCATAAATCAAATGTTTTAACCGGCAAAATTAATATATAAATGTTTTACTTTCAATAGATTGTTTAATTTATTCGCATTGCACCACTAGATTTTCGTGCCGGTCGTAACGAAGGCCTATCGGTAGGCGTCTCTGCGTCATTGCTTAAAACATCTGCTTTTTTACTGTTTAGAGGAGTTTTTTTGAAATCTTCGGAAGCGATATATGCCCAATTGACATTAAAGTCTTTTTTGGTGAACCAACGACACGAAATAAGAAGATAGCAGTGTTTAGTTATTCACAGAACTTGAATTCTTCGCTGCGTGAAGCGAAATGGGATAATACTCTGAGTTGATATTCTTGGCCCAATCGAGTTCGCTGGTTTCCTGCCGGCAAAAACCAAGTGGCAATAACAATAGGGACAATGCGAATATCGACAGTACTTTAGTCCTAAATTCAGAAACTGAATTTTTGAATTAAAAACAATAAGACCCCTTAATGGTATTCTATAATTCGCTTTTTTCTTAGAATACTGTTTATTACTGCACTATTCAGAATCTGTACACCATTCAAATCCACTTTTGTTCCGCCTGTTTTTTTAGGGTTTGATATGATTCGATTCTAGTTTTGAGGTGCTTTTGTACGCGCATCCAAGGCTGCACTTATTTCTAGCGCACGCTCTTCTGTAAGGTTATAATTACGCATTATCCACATGGCTCCAAGTGTACCCACTATTGGCAAACCTGAGTAGAATAATCTAATTCCTGTAATTGACGCTTCAGAATTTACAGTATCTGGCACAAACCCTACTAGTGTCATAATAGCACCTGTTAGTAAGCCTGCAATTGCAAAACCAAACTTTACCATCCACCAATAAATAGCTCCAAAAACACCTTCTCTTCGTTTTCCTGTATTTAATTCATCAATATCTATAACATCTGAAGTCATAGACATCATTAGCGTAAACAAACTTCCAATTCCAAAAGAGAAAAAAGGCAATGCAAATAAAAACATATAAGGTTTCCCAGGAATAAAAAGAAACCACAGCATCAAATATCCTAAAACAGAAATTGCTTGTGAAACCAAAAAAGCTTTCTTTTTCCCCATGGTTTTAGACATCTTAGCCACAATAGGTATAACCAAAAAAGTAGTTGCTAATGCACCTACACTACCTAATAGCGTTGGCCAGACACCAGCTGCTTCTGCATCACCATTAAATAAATAATAGACGACTATAAAAAAGGAAAAACCAGCAACTACATTAAAAGCATTGTAGATCAGAAATGTTGAAAAACACAATTTTCTAAACTGGCTGATTTTGAAAGCTTCTTTAAAATTTTCTAAAATCTGTTTTAAACTTCCTCCAATAGTTTTTAATGTTAAAGGCGTCAAACTTTCATCATCTTTAGTTGACTTGCTTTTTAAAAAAAGAGCAGGTACCATTGCTAAAAGAGCAAAAATAACAGCAACCCAAACACCTAGAGTTCTTGTCGTTTCAGTTGTAACTCCAAACCAACTGTCATCATACATTACCACCCAAAACCAAGGAGCGATAACCCAAGCCCATTGCCCTATCCATTGTGCTATAGCCATGATGTCTGTACGTTCATGAAAATCATTACTCATCTCATATCCCATAGCGACGTAAGGCACACTAAAAATAGTAAGTCCCAAATAAAAAACTAAAGACCATAGTAAGAAATATGTAAAATTATAACTTACTCCATTTTCTACATATAATTGCCACAGCAAGGCAAAAGAAACCCCCATAATCACAGCACCTAAAAGCACATACTGCCTACGTCTGCCCCAAATAGATCTTGTATTGTCAGAAATAAATCCCATTATTGGATCTGTAAAAGCATCGAAAACACGAGGAAGAAAAAACAAAATTCCCCACATCCAAGTTGGAAAGGCGTAATCTTGAACTAACACCACCATAAAAATAGCTAAAGCAGCTGGGAACATTTGATTGGCAAGCATCCCTACACCAAAGGCTATTTTTTGACCGAACGGAACTTTAGCATTCAATGCTGTTTGTTGTTTTGACATATTTTTATGGTTTTTGGTTATTTAGATTTTCATTTATAGAGGTCAGTAGGTAAACTCATAACTGTAAGTTCAATAAATATATGGTTTATATGGATATTTTCAAGGGTCAAAACCTCCTGGAGCTCTCGGATCGGTTCAAAACTGATCTGGATCTAAGCAGTACATGGCAAGTATTAAATGGAAGGAAGGGTTCAAATGTATCAAATACAACCATGGGTCCAGGCAGTTCCGTAATAATTTTCCAGAAGCTGCAATATCTGCGTCATACCGATTCGGTTACCGCCAACACATTGTTACATAAGGTCAAGTTCGGGGTACGAAAAGCGTTTTTTATCTGTTTTGAAATGGCGACCGGTACAAAGAGGCTATCGGCAAGTTATATGGGCGTGCGTTACGATGTGATACAGAAAACGGCACGCCTTTTCATACTTAAGGTAGGCGGCGCTATAGCATTCAACGGTGACCACCCTATGGACAGTGCCACTTGTTGATGAACTTATGCTCGGAGGAGCAGAAAAAAGTAAAATCGGGCGCAGTTACGATGCCAAGAAAAAGAAGGCGGCAACGGCCTTTCAACTTACCGATGACTGTAAGGTCAAGCGTATGTACGCCATGTGCATAGGGAATTTCTCGGCACGCTCCCTACAATACATCTTTGTGACTAATAGAAGTAGGGCCGACGAAAAAATGGAAAGTATCCAGGCCGATATTCGTGGGTGAGCAACTAGCATATCGATAGATATTTCAACGAATTCTGCTTTAGGATAAACAGTTCTCGCAGCAAAGCAACCATATTCAACAATCTGGCAGCAAAAATGGTCGATAAGGATAAAATATATCAACAGAAATTAATCTACAGCTAACTACTGGCCTCTATATTATTAATTTCTTACCAACTCCTTTTCTATCTGCTCTAGGGATTTTCCTTTTGTTTCGGGTAATATTTTTAGCATGATTAAGAACCCAACAAGGGCGATTGCTCCAAATATGAAAAAAGTCAAGGCGTTACCCAAATTTGATAATTCCCACGGAAATACCAATTGCACCAAAGAACTTATCAATGAATTAATGAAGGCAATGGCACCTATTGCCAATCCTCTATATTTATTCGGAAATAATTCAGACAATAGAACCCACATCACAGGACCTAACGAAAATGCAAAACAAGCTATAAAGCCAAGAATTCCGATTAATATCAAGTTTGCATTTATTGAAGTAGCCGCCTCCAAAATGGCTCCATCATTTTTACCGTAAACTTGATTGCCTAAGGTCGATTTCATGTCGTTTTTAAAATCAATATCATTCTCATAAACCTGATTTGCATAAGCACTCAACTTATTGGCTCCATCAAATTCAAATTGTTCAATATCTTCGGAGGTTAACTGATAAGTAGCTTTATTAAATCCATAGGCGCACAGCAATAAGCTTAGTGCAATTCCGGCGGTTCCAATTAATAATAATGGTCTTCTACCCATCCTATCTATTAGGTACATCGCTACAAATGTGAAGAGTACCGAAATAGAGCTCAACAGTACACCTGATGAAAATGCGGCATCGGTTCCAATACCCGTTTGTTTGAAAATAGATGTGGCATAAAAGTAAACAGCATTTATTCCTGTTATTTGTTGAAGCACTCCCACAACCAATCCTACAATTAAAATAAACCGCAATGCCGGTTTGAAAAGATCTTTAATCGCAACTTTTGATTTTGTTCTATCTGCCGTTATATTTTCTTCTATCGAATTTATTTCGACTAAACCTCTCTCTTTCCCGTGAACTTTAGTTAGCACTGATTTTGCCTCATCAAACTTGCCTTTAAGATATAGCCAACGCGGGCTTCTGGGAACCAAAAATAAAGCGCCGAAATACAGCAAAGCAGGGATTAATTCTACACCTAACATCCATCTCCATACATTTTCTTCCGTTAAAAAAGTACTGTCAGCTGCGTACTTGTTAAATAGGTAGTTACTAAAAAAAGCAGCGAAAAACCCTAAAACGATATTGAGCTGCTGAATGGAAACAAGTTTACCCCTATTCTCTGCCGTTGAAATTTCTGCGATATACATTGGCGCTAAAACCAGCGCAGCTCCAAACCCCAGACCGCCTATCATTCTAGCGATATAAAGCATTTCGTAAGACACCGCATATGCAGACAGCAACGCTGAGATCGCATATAAAAATGCCACAATTAAGAGCAGTTTTTTTCGGCCATAAAAATCGCTCAATCTTCCTGAAAATATCATGGCAATCATGGCGGCAAAAGAAGGAGAACTTACCACCCAACCCGATTGAAGTTCTGATAAATTAAACTCAGGTCCGGCAAAATTCATAACGCCGGAAACTATTCCAGCATCGAATCCGAATAAAAAGCCTCCTAAAGAGACTACAAATGATATAAATATTAACTTTTTTGACATCGGAAACGCTATTTAATTTTATTAGAAAAAGCGCTAACATACAATTGTAGACGAGCTTTAACGAATCTAACAAATTATATCACAAAAATGGTCAGTACATTTAATATTACCGGCCTTTTTTTAACTACAACGCACTGATTATTGATATACCTGTATATAATCGACTTCCATGGTTTCCTCAGTAAACCAGAATCTATAGTTCCACCCATAGCACCATTTAAAATCGCGAATAAATCAAGGTTAAAAGGTGTGCTGGCCGTATTTGCAAACGAAAAGAAAAAACCATTGTAACGGATTGACCATTATACCTGAAGAGGCTTCCTTTCTTTTTTTTAAGTAAGTAATTCTGACGTTGAGAGGATGAATTAATGTTTTATGGCCCTGATGATTACTTAGATAATACTGGAAATCTTCACGGAGAAGGGTTAGAACTCTATTTTGATATTTTCACGCCCTATTCTAATACTATTGAAGAAGGAGAATATCAACTGAACGTCTCATACAATTAAGTAAATAATTAAGAATAGATAAAAACTAAAAAACGACCCATTTATAAGAGTCGCTCTAAATATCAAAACAAAAAGGTGGAAGTTTTACATTCCAACTAGTTTCATTGCTTTGCTTAATAATTCCGGATTATTTGAAATATAGTCAATCGCTGCAGTAGTTAAATCTTTATCACCTAAAATTGATTTCATAATTCCTTCATTAGACCCTTTGTTCTCTTTGACAATACCAGTCAAGGATTCTGTAGTTTCTGGATTAGACTTTAAATAGTCTATAGTGTCTTTTTGCAAATCATCATCTTTCATCAAAGCCTCCTTTATTTGCGCCTCCATGTTTGGTGTATCTTTCGATATTGCTTCAATTCCATCCTTGTTGAGATCACTAGTCTTAACTGAGGGCAATGTTTGTGCTGATAATGTTGCTGAAAATCCGATAATGAACGTAAAAAATAAAACTTTTTTCATAATGTGTTGTTTAATTATTATTGTGCAAAGCTAAACAATATTTAGACTTACCCTAATTGGAACTGCCCATTCTTCTAAAACTTCTATAAATTTGTTTTGATTCATGACCAATTGATTTTAATGTTAAACAATTGGCGTACAAGTCAGGAACAGGTACAAAGGTAAGTTTAACTACTGAGAATTGTTGTCTATAGCCCAGATAGGGTTTAATTACTCCCCTTAATAACTAATTTCTCCACTTTCTCACGGTAAGTTTCCCCTATCGCTAATTCCTTTTCACCCAAAAATAAACTGTTCTTTCGAATAGC
>RCND010001802.1_pt1 | contig 12821 bp, 8 predicted proteins | sample 2041351 | NCBI WGS metagenome assembly RCND01 (sample SAMN09708230, study PRJNA481090) | Marine sediment metagenome, whole genome shotgun sequencing project. | biome: marine sediment; feature: ocean; material: sediment; isolation source: Sewage treatment plant 12B marine sediment (STP12B) ...
CTCATGGCATCTTCGTAAGGTCCGAAGTCATGCAATCGATTGGTGACAAAGTCATCCAGCCATTCGCGCGCCTGGCTACGCGTGGTCGGCCAGCCAAACTCTCTGGCATCTCCCGGATGCTCGCTGAACTCACGTCGCACCATTTCGATCACATCTTTCTCATGCGCACCAGGCTTCGTCCAGACTATTTCCGGCGGCACCACATTGCGTGGCAGCTTCTTGCGGTTATCGGCATCGAAACTCCATTGCCCGCCAAGCGGCTTTGCATCTGCGTCAACTAACAGACCGAGACTACGGCGCTGTTGTTTATAGAAATCGCCCATGAGCAAGCGTGACTTATTGTTTGCGAAACTCGAGAACGTGTCGCGCGAACAGGTGAACATCGGTGACGCCAGCTCTTCCCTGTCGAGGCCCTTGCAGCTCGCAAATTCGATCAGCCTGTTTTCCATCGGCTTGTCTTCGATCTCAAAGTGCTGAATGCACGTTGCACCGCAATCACTAAGCGCTGCTTCCAGCTTCTGCTCGTAGCTTTCGGTGTTTGATATATCCAGCCGATGATAAGTGACCTGATAGCCGGCCTTCTCGAGTTCATCGGCGTAAGAGCGCATGGCTGCGAGAAACAAAACAATCTTTTGCTGATGATGCCGGACGTAAGTGCACAGCCCCAGATCTTCTGCCATGAATACCGGCGTCGTCTTGGCTGCCGGCAAATGTTCAGGTGAGAACAGTTGATTACCGAGAATTATTAACATGGCTGACACCCACTATGGTTTGCTGCGCGCACAGAACATCATGTAGTTGACCGCCGCCGAATGGGTCATGCTCAAGCTGCGCTTGAAAGGATTTGCAGCAACCCCGACCCCGACAGTTTCCAACACCGATAATCCGCCGTCGCAAAGAAGCTGCGTTATTTCCGCCGGCTTCTGGAACAACTTCCAGCGGTGCGTGCCGCGCGGCAGCCAGCGCAAAACGTACTCTGCACCGATGATGGCAAACAAAAATGCCTTGGCGGTGCGATTGATAGTAGCGACGAACATTACGCCGTTCTCGGCGGTTAGCCGCGAGCAATCGGCCATGAACGCAGCGACGTCTGCGACATGCTCAACGACCTCCATGTTAAGTACAACGTCGAAGCGTACGCCTTCTGCGCACAACTCGGCAGCTGTGCAAAAGCGATAGTCGATAGGCAGTTTACTCTGGCGCGCATGCAGTGCGGCAATCGCGATATTTTTTTCTACGACGTCAATACCAGTGACCTCGGCACCAAGCTTCGCCATTGACTCGGAGAGGATACCGCCGCCGCAGCCGACGTCGAGAACGCGCAGGCCGCGCAGTGGCTGTTCAGTGTTTGGGTCGCGCTCAAAGTGGCGGCAAAGCTTCTCGCATATGTAAACGGTGCGCAGCGCATTCAACTTATGCAAGGGCCAGAAGGGTCCAGCCTGATCCCACCAGGTTTCTGCCATGCGTGCATAGAAGTCGACCTCTCGTGCATCAACGGTTGTATCGGCTCTCATAGCTTGCTGCGCAGCTTTGCGGCTAGTTCCCACCCGCTCAGGAAGGCGGCTTCCACTCGACCATGGCGAAGCCAATCGCCGCAGCCAGCAAGCTGCATTTCCGCATCAAGCAGATACGCAGGCGCAGATGTTTTCTCGGCGTTCGCGTAGCGCCATCGTTGCAGCTGGCAAAAGGATGCTTGCTCACAGTCGATGCCGATTACTGCAGAGACCTCTCCTAATAAATGCTTCTGGACTGTCGACAGCGCCTCATCGACATTGGTATCGGCGTACGCGTTAGTCGAATGCGCCACCAGCGTAAACCGGTCAGATCTTTGTGGCTTGCTGCTGTTAACCGAAACCCAGCTGATATCGGCGTTACTCACCAGGGCCGCCTGCCACGGCAAGAGTAACGGCTTGTCGAAACCGAGCATCAACGCAAAGCAGGCACGCATTTTCACCTCTGCTGCCAGTCGCTGCAATCGCGAATCAGATGGCAGCAGCGCCGCAGCCTGCGCGGCGGGAACCGCACAAACGACCCAATCAAAGTGCCCCAGCGCATTGCCGTCGCTGTCGGCCAGACGCCAGCCGTCAGCCTCGCGGTCGAGCTGCGCGACGGCCGTGTTTTGCTGGATCGTTAATTCACCCGCAAGATACCTGCCGATTGCATTCATGCGCGGCGCGCCAACGTAGTGCGGATAAGCGTCGTCCCATTCCGATGTCGCGGTAACGGTATGTCGCTGCAGCTCGACGAAACGCGCATGCCAGCAGGCAACCGTGCCGTTTGCGATCAACGGCTCGAGAAAATCCTGAAACTCAGGCGATCGGGCGGTGAAGAACTGTGCGCCGTGGTCGAACTCAAAGTCGTCCCCATTGCGTGTTGCCATGCGACCGCCAAAGCCACGCGATTTTTCGAATACGGTAACGTCACTACATTCCTGCAGCTTGCGGGCGGCGACAAGTCCGGACAATCCGGCGCCAATGACGGCCACACGCGTCACTGTGCAATGACGATAAGCAAGGACACGATAGCAATCAGAGTCGCCGTGCTGCGAACGCGAAAATACACCGCGGAAATTACGTCATCAATTCTTAGGCGCCGATCGGTTAACAACAGTGCCACGAACGCGAATATCTGTACGCCAATCGCTGTTTTGACATCGGTGCCAACATAGGCAAACCAGACGGCCAGAAAAATCGCATTACTGATGACAAACAGGTTGAGCGATTCGGCGCAGCGGCCGGAAAGATAGGTGCCCCAGTGAGCGCCCGCAAGGAAACAAACGATCGCGAGTCCATAGGACGCCAGCAGCTGATCCAGTGATCCTAGAAACGGCAGTGCGTCGTGCCCCAACAGCGGCAGCAGCGCACCAGCAATGAAAGGAATCGTGCCGGCCAGCGCCAGCGCAGTGTAAATCCTGGTGTCTTGCATGATCAGTTAACTGACTGCGGTTCGGTCACAACCTCTGGACCAACGGCGCGTCCCACCAGCCCACGCAGGTCATCAATGATCACAGCAACAGCGGGCGTGACAAACAACACCATGAAACCCGAGATCACGATGCCGAAGCCCAGGCTGACCGCCATCGGTATCAGAAACTGCGCCTGCGGGCTTTTCTCCAACAACAACGGTGCCAGACCCAGAGCGGTCGTCAAGGTCGTCAGCATCACCGGTCGAAAGCGACGCGCAGCGGAAGATGCCGCGGCCGTAACAGGGTCAGCGCCAGCTGCCCGATGCTGGTTGTAGAGATCGATAAGCACTACGGATGCATTCACAGCAACGCCGGCCAGAGCTACGATGCCGAAGATCGATACGAAGGACAGAGGAAAACCAAGCACCAGGTGTCCGAGCACGGCACCCGCCACACCCAGCGGTATTGAGACAAGAATCGCGATCGGCTGCAGGTAGGACCGCAGCTGTGTGGCGATCAATGCAAAAATAATTAACAAGACAACAATGAACGCACTGCCGATGGCCGCCAGATCCTCGTTCTGCTCGCGTGTCGAACCTGCACCCACCCAGCGCAGGCCGCCGAATTCCTGCTCCAGCTGCGGCATGATCGTCTCGAGAATCGCTGCGTTCGCGATGTTCGGCGTCGAGACGGCTTCGTCGACATCAGCGCTCACGGTAACAACCCGACGACCATCAATTCGATCGATCGACGAGTACGCCCGGCTCTCGGTCACGCTAGCAACCGTAAATAGCGGAGCCCTGTCACCGCTGGGCAACTGCACACGGAAATTGTTCAGTCCGTCCAGACTGGCCCGGGTCGATTCAGGGTAGCGGACATACACACGTATCTCCTCGCGGCCGCGTTGGATGCGCTGCACCTCTTCTCCGAAAAACCCCTGGCGAACCTGCACGGCGACGTCTGCTGGCCGTAAACCGGCGGCGCGACCGGCTGCGGTCAGTTCAAAAACCAGCTGACGCTTACCAAGATCGAAGCTGTCTTCAATTTGGTTAACGCCCGCAATCGCCTCGAGACGCTCGCGCATGCTGTCAGCGGCGGCAATAAGTTGGTCTTCGTCCTGATGCGCGAGTTCAAACTCGACGTCTGTTCCGAAACTCGCAAAACTCGATGCGAAGCTGACCCGCTCTGCGCCCTCGATGCTACCAACCTCGCTGCGCCAGCGACGTTCGATCTCGGCAGCTGGCGTCTGTCGCTTGCCGAACGGCGTTAGCTCGATGCGAATTTGACCGACGCTTTCTGATGACGAGAAACTGCTTTGTCCACCGGGACCGGAATCGCTTGCCGCGTTACCACCACTCGTTGTGGTAACGGAGACAAAGAACTCTTCTCCGGTCTCGTTACGCGCGTTTTCGGCAACCTGCATTGCCGCCTCGGACATCCGCTTGACCGCAGCGTCCGTCCGGGCAAACGGCGTGCCCTCGGGCATCGTCACCGACGCCGAAATACTGTTGCCTTCGATCTGCGGAAAAAAGATAAAACGTACATGACCATTCGCGAGCAGGCCCATACACACTATGAAAAACGCGGCGGCGAGCGCTACGGTCGCATAGCGCCAGCGTGCGGCAAACGCCACGCCGGGCTCAACGATATTGTCTCGAAATCGAGCTAAGCCGCCTGCGATGCGCGTCTGTACCCGCTTGATCGGACCGCGCGACCATGGCCCGCCGTGACTCAGGTGAGCGGGCAGGATACAAAAGGCCTCCAGCATCGATACGATCAGCACGCTGATGACGACCAGCGGAATGGCGCGTGTGATATCGCCAAACGTGCCGCCTGTAAACAGCAAAGGGGCGAACGCGGCAACCGTCGTCAATACACCAACGACGACCGGCGCAAGCACACCGCGAGCACCGCGGCTGGCAGCCATCGGGCCACTGTAGCCTTGCTCTCGCTCCGCATCGATGTTCTCGCCGATCACGATCGCGTCGTCGACAACCAGACCGAGCACAATGATCAGCCCAAACAACGAGATCATCGTGATGGTCACACCGAACAAACCAAACAACAGGAAGCCCCCCATGAAAGCCGTCGCGATTCCGATACTGACCCAGACGGCCAGCTTGAGATCCAACATCAGCACCAGGAACAGGAACACCAGCGCGAATCCGAAGGCTCCGTTGCGCAGCAGCAGATTCATGCGTTCCTGCAAAAGCTGCGTTTCGTCGCGAAACTCGACCAGGTCAACACCCACCGGTGGGCTATAGCCTGCGAGGAAATCGTCGACGGCCGCTTTCACGGCAAGCACGTCTTCGGCTTCGGCGCGCGAAACACGAACGAAAACCGCGGGCAACCCATTGTAGAGGTTTGAAAGTTGTGGACGAACGAAGCTGTCACGAACCTCCGCGATGTCGGCAAGCGTGATCGCAGAACCGTCCGGCAGTGTGCGTACGACAATCGTTTCAAATGCCGCGCCCGTCTGGCGCTTCTGGTTGGTCCGCAGCAGAATTTCTCCGCCATCCGAAACGATCGAGCCGCCGGCCAGGTCCAGCGACGACTGCCGCACAGCGGTCGCGACTTCGGCAAACGTCAGGTCGTAGCGTCGCAGCGTCGACTCGCTCACTTCTATCGAAATCTCGTAGTCACGCGCGCCCTGAATCGCAACCAGCGATACACCCGGTTGGGTCAGAAGATCACGTTCTATCTCCTCGGCCGCCTGCCGCAGGGCCAGTTCTCCTATCTCGCCAACAACAGCGAGTGTCACAACACCGCCGGTCGGTTTGGGCGCGACTACGACGGGTTTTTCTGCGTTTTCGGGCGGGAAATCACTCAGGCGGTCGACCGCCGACTCGACGTCGTCTTTGACGAGCTGACGATCGGCGAAATCGCTGGTCTCAATCGTAACGATACCGACATTTTCGGACGCATTAGAAGTAACTCGCTTGACCCCGTCGATGCCGAGAACGGCTTCCTCGACGCGTCGTGTGATGCCCTCCTCGACTTCGGCGGGCGTCGCGCCCGGAAACGGCACCGTCACGACAACAGTACCCGGCGATATCGTCGGAAACACCTGCGACTTAAGATTGGACGCAGCGAGCGCGCCGCCGACGAGCAGCACGACCATCAGCAGGTTGGCAGCGACGGGGTTGTGGATAAACCAGTCGATCCCGCGACGGGAATTCAACTGCTGGCCCACGTTTCTCGAATCGGAGTTAATCTTCAACACTCGTCGACCCGCCAATCAAGGCAACCCGGTCGGCCGCCTGGATCGTGACTGGCAGGCCGCTGCGCACGTTAGCCGGTGGTATCGCAACAACGCCCTCAGCGCTATCGAATGACTTTACTACCGCGGTATCGACGTACAGGCCAAGCACTTCTACTCGACGCTCAGCCAGCAAGCCGTCTTCCACAACCCAGACCTGGTTGCGTGACGTCAGCGATGCGGTCGGCAATCTGAACGTACTGGCCGTGCTGACACCCATGATCTCGACATTAACGAACTCACCGAGCATCAGCCTGGCGTCGTCATTCGGTGCGACAAACAACGTCGCGAGTCGGGTTCTTGCGTCGAGCATCGCCGCTGTGCGGACCACCCTGCCCTCGATTTCAATGCCATCGACACGGTCCCTGGTGATCTTGGCGACGCTACCTTCTGCGGTCCCTATAAGAGCCAGCTGGTCGGTCGATAGCGGCACCGCAATCTCGAGGCTGTCGACCGCGAAGATGGAGCCAACCGCCGCGTTCGTGCTGACAACCTGGCTCACATCCAGCCGCGTGTCGAGAACCTGCGCGTCGAATGGGGCGCGCACAACCGTACGACCCAGAGACAGCTTAGCTGCGTCACGCGCTGCCTCGCCTGCACGAATTCTCGACTTGGCCGCGGCTATCTGCGGCACGCGCGCGATCAGGTCAGGGATTTTGCGTTCCGGGAACTGCCCGTTCCAGATATTTCGCTCGGCGGAAGCCTGCGCCTCGAGCAAGGCAAGGTCACTGCGCGCGCCGTCGATCTCCGCATAGGTGCGCTCGAGCGCAAGCTCGTAGTCAGCAGGATCAATGCGAAAAAGCACGTCGCCCGCAGCGACAAACGACCCGGGCCGGAATGCCGGCGAAACATGGACGATGCGCCCGGCCACCTGGGGCACGAGATTGGTGGTCGTGCGGGCCTCGACAACGCCGTTGAGTCGAACGTAGGCGGCATACGCAGTCGGAAGAGGCGTCACAACAGACACGCGAACGCCAGCCGCAGCAGGCATTGCCGGTCGAGCCGAATCTTCGGGTTTCAAGTTGTATGACACCAAGATCGCCGAGCCGATAACAGCAACGACGACAATAAGCTGAAACGTCCCGGCAAAGCGCTTAATCAAATTAGCCATGAGGCCAAGGTCCTTTTATTTTCACCCGCTAATGGTGATGGATCTTCGCCCGCAAGTCTGTTTCAACTTGTAACAAGTGGACCGCACCAAGCAACACGCCCGATATTGATACGACTTGTTACATCTGGACGCTGGTATCAGGGCTGCAAACGGCCGACACTGAAAAAATGCCGGAAGGACCTGAAATTCGACGGGCGGCCGACGAGGTCGCCAAAGTTCTTGTCAACCACGATATTGTCGAGGTGCAGTTCGGCCTTGCGCGGCTAAGTCGCTTTGCAAAAACCCTGACTGGCGCAGCCGTCACCGCGGTGGATACTCGCGGCAAGGCCATGCTGACCCGGTTTGACAATGGCCTGACGCTCTACAGCCACAACCAGCTATACGGCAGGTGGTTTACGATGCGCACAGCGCGCTGCTGTACAGTGCGTCCGAGATTGAGGTTTTGACAGAACAAGATCTAAAGCGACATCCATTTCTATGTCGTGTGGGGCCCGACATTCTCGACCCCATTCTCAGCAGCGATGACATAGTCGATCGTCTCGAATCGAAGACGTTCCGCAAACGCTTGAGATTAGCCGGCGCTCTTATCGCACTCGTGGCGTCACCACGCCCGCGAAACAGGCACAGGATCGCAAGGCGCTCGGCATGAGCTACCAGCAATACCGTTTCCAGGTGTTTGGCCGAGACGGCCTCGATTGTTACGCATGTGGCATGACGATAGAGCGCCGCACGATGGCAAGCCGCAACCTGTTCGTCTGTCCGGGCTGTCAGTTCGGTTGAGTCAAGCGCCCGCCTGCCAACACTGGAACTACCCAGTAGTGCAGGTCGACACCCCCAAGGTCCGCAGCCAGTGAGCTCAGAAATTTATCCAGAAGGGAGTGCTGCAAAAGAACCTGGATCTGTTGCCGGCGCTGCCGACCGATAACTTGTTCGGCAATGCTCAGGTGCTCGTAGTTCGCGCTATGGCCATGCACCGCGCAGCTCGTAAACCCAATTTCATCCTCGCGCGACAGCAACCAATCGACGAGCTCGCTTTCGATGGCGGGTGAACTCGTCAGTACCACAAGTACCTGGTTGTCGGTTACTTCAGTCATGTTGATCAATCCGCGGCTGCGCCGTAGCGCCGGTAGAGTATTGGCAAGACAATGAGTGTGAGCGCCGTTGCTGAAATCAGACCGCCGATAACGACAATGGCAAGCGGTCGCTGAATTTCGCTACCGGGGCCAGTTGCGAACAACAGCGGTACCAGGCCAAATGCGGCGATGCTTGCTGTCATCATCACGGGGCGCAGGCGTCGCATGGCGCCTTCGACGACGACTTCGTGCATCGGCCAGCCGCGCTCACGCAGCTGGTTGAAGTAACTCAGCATGACAACGCCATTTAACACGGCTATGCCAAGCAGTGCGATAAATCCAACTGACGCTGGTACCGACAGATATTCGCCGGTCAGTGACAAGGCAAACACGCCACCGACTAACGCGAACGGAATATTCGAGAGCACCAGCAATGCCTGACGAATCGAACCGAAGGTCGAGAATAACAACAGGAATATCAAGCCGAGGGCGACCGGGATGACGATAGCCAGTCTTGCCGAAGCGCGCTGCTGGTTTTCAAACTGCCCTCCCCACTGCAGGTAGTAGCCGGGCGACAACTCGACTTTGTCCGCGACCAGTTGCTTGGCTTCCTCCACGAAGCCAACCAGGTCCCGGCCAACGACATTGCTGCGGACCACCGAGAACCGCTGGCTGCGCTCCCTGCCGACCGACACTACGCCCTCAACGCGGGCGAGCTTAGCAACACCGCTTATCGGTACCCAGCCACCCGCCGCGATCGGAATAGGCAGCTCCGCCAGTGCCCCGGCCGAATTCCTGACGAGCTCGCCGGCACGAATGACGAGCGGTGTCCGGCGAATACCCTCCTGCACGATGCCTACGGGCAGGCCCTCGATTTGCGCCCGCAGCATACGCTGCAGATCGTCGGTATTCAGGTCGAGCCGCCCAGCTGCGGTCTGATCGATCTCGACAGTCAGGTATTGCACGCCTTCGTTCCTGCTGAGAAAGACGTCTTCACTTCCTTCCAGTGTTTTCAGAACCGCCGCTATCTCCTCGCCCTTGCGCGTCAATTCGTCGAGGTCGCCACCAAACAGCTTCACCGCCACGTCGCCGCGCGTGCCCGTAAGCATCTCGGAAGTTCGCATTTCGATGGGTTGAGTAAAGCCATAGGCCAGACCCGGAAACTGCTCCAGAACCTTGCGGATTTCTTCGATCAGCTCGGACTTGTCATCCATTCGCCACTCATCAATTGGCCGCAACACCATGAACATATCGGTTTCATTGAGGCCCATCGGATCCATCCCGATCTCGTCCGATCCGACGCGCGCGACGATACGGGTAACTTCCGGTACCTGTTCGAGAATTGCTCGTTCCACACGCAGATCGAAATTAACCGATTCAACCAAGGTAATCGACGGCAGCTTCTCAAGCTGCACGATGATGTCACCCTCATCCATTGTCGGCATGAAGGTCTTGCCGATGAAGAGATAAGCGATCGCCGCGAGCACAAGCGAGGCAACAGCGCCGCTCAGCACAAAGCGCGTATTCGCCAGGCACCAGCGCAATGTCGGCTCGTAGGCTTTGAGTAACATGCGCGGCAACCATGGCTCAACGTGAGACACGTTGTGCAACAGGTAGGAGGCGACGACCGGAATGACAGTTAGCGATAAGAGTAACGACCCACCCAACGCAAAGCTGATGGTCAACGCCACCGGCGAGAAAAGCTTTCCTTCGAGGCCCTGTAGCGACAACAAAGGCAGGAAGACGATGATGATGATCGCAATGCCGGCTGTTACGGGCACGGCCACCTCGCTTGCCGCGCGGTAGATCACATGTAGCCGGGGAAGCAACCGGGTCTTCTGGCGCTCCCCGAGCTGGGTAGCGATGTTTTCGACGACGACAACGGCCGCATCTACGAGCATGCCAATCGCGATGGCAAGACCGCCAAGACTCATCAGATTCGCGGACATGCCGAACTGGCGCATCAGGATGAACGTGAGCAGCGCCGATAACGGCAGCACCAGCGCAACCGTCATTGCCGCTCGAAGATTGCCGAGAAACAGGACCAGCAGCACCAGCACCAGCACGACCGCTTCGGCCAGCGCCTTGGCGACCGTTTGAACCGATTGATCGACCAGGCGGCCGCGGTCATAGAAAACGTTTAACTCCACGCCTTCCGGAAGCGCAGCCTCAATCTCCACCAGCTTGAGTTTGACGTTGTCGACAAGATCGCCTGCATTCGCGCCGCGCAGTCCCAGCACCAGACCTTGTACAGCCTCCGACACGCCGTTCTCGGTAACCGCGCCATAGCGCGTCAGCGAACCAATGCGAACCTCAGCAACATCGGCCACGGTTATTGGCACACCATCTGCCGAACGAATAACAACACGTCGCAGATCGTCGAGCGTCTTGATGCGCCCCTCGGAACGAACGAGCAGTGCTTCCTCGCCCGCATTGATTCGCCCGGAACCATCGTTGCTGTTATTCGCAGCGATAGCGTGTTCCAGCATCGCCAGGTCGATATTTCTAGCGATCATACGAACGGCGTCGGGAACAACCTCGAACGTACGCGCATAGCCGCCAAGCACATTGACATCGGCGACCCCGGGAACCGTGCGTAGTGCCGGACGCACGACCCATTCGAGCAGAGTGCGACGTTCCGTCAGGCTCATATCGCCGTCAACAGTAAACATGAACATCTCGCCAAGCGGCGTCGTCATCGGTGCTATACCACCGTCGATGCCCGCGGGTAGCGCATCCCATACACCATTAATACGTTCGGCAACCTGCTGCCTGGCCCAATAGATGTCAGTGCCTTCCGCGAAATCCAGCGTTATGTCTGTGAGCGCGTATTTTGTTACCGACCGCAACATGGTCTGGCTGGGAATGCCCAGCAGCTCAACTTCGATCGGAGATGTAATACGGGTCTCTACTTCCTCGGGCGTCATGCCTGGTGCCTTAACGATGATCTTCACCTGGGTGGGTGACACATCCGGAAAGGCGTCAATCGGGATGTCGCGAAACGCACGGTAGCCTGCCGCCGACAAAAGCACCGCCAGCAGCACAACCAGCACACGCTGGCGTAGTGCCAGGCTGATTAGCCGGGACATGATCACTACTCTTCTGCCCCCGCTTCAAGCCAGATGGACTTGAGCGCCGCCACCCCGGAGGTAACGATCTGCACATCCAGTTCTTCACTGGAGACAACGTAACTTTCCCTGCCATTGCCGGACAGCAACCGTACCTGGCGCGCAGCGACACCGTCTGCGGTACGCACAAACAGGTAAGTGTTGGCGCCTTCATTAACGATGGCTCTAGATGGCACAGCGTAGGTGCGGCCTACGCGCGAGGCGCCTGCCACGATGCGTGTGGACAGGAATTGCCCGGGACGCAGCAACCGCAGTTCATTGTCGGTGAACGCCCGAATCATCACTGTCTGGCTAACCTTATCCACTACCGGGCCGACGTGACAGACCTCTGCAGACAGGCGTTCGTCGTAGTCGGGAGCGACCACCTGCATGCCCAGAGAAATATTCGCCGCCTGTTGCTGCGAGACCCTCACCTCGAGCCATAGTTGCGACAAGTCCGCCACACGAAATACCGGGGCGAGCACATCGACCTGGCTTCCCAGCGAACTGAATTGGCTTACGACCACACCGTCAATCGGCGAGCGCAGCTTTAAGGTCGAGCTAAGCTGCTGACTATCGCTGAGCTTTCTGAGCTGGTCTGCAGACAATCCGGCCAACCGCAGTTGTTGTCGATTCTGGTCGAGTGCAAGCGTTGCTGCTGAGGCGGCGGCGGCCGTCTCCCGCAGTCTTCGATCCGCGATAATGCCCTCTTCCTGCAATTCGCGGTCGCGTTGCAACTGCACCTGCGCCAGTTCGTTGGCCGCAAATGCATTGATGTAAGCACGTTGCAGCGCGAGCAGTTCCGGGCTTTCAATCTCGGCAAGTGCCTGCCCGGCACTGACGTTTTCACCTTCAGCGACGAGAAGCCGCGACAGTACGCCGCTAACCGTCGTGCCAACGACAACTTGCTGGGTTGGCGGAATCACGACCTCCGCAGGTCCCGAACCTACCTCCGTCAGCGCTGCTGCATCGGGCACGCCAAATTCGACGCCCAGCCGCTCAAGCTCAGTCGCGGTCAGTACTAAGTTATCGCCGGCCGACAATGCGGCCGTAGAAAGCAGGGCAAGCAGGCTAATAAGACAGGTTCGTTTCATGGTCCTTCTCCGAGGGCCTGGTTAATTTCTGCGATAGCACGTTGCCGCTCAACCTCGAGACGCGCCGTTTCCATTTCTGCGTTTTGTCCTCGCTCCTGCTGTAGCAGCAGTTCGAATAAGGTCATCTCGCCTTGCTCGAACGCCCTCTGGCTCATCGTCGTTGCACGAGCGGCGAGCTCGGATTGCTGCCGTGCGAGCACCAGGGAAGCATCGACCACCACCAGCGTGTGATGAGCTTCGTGCAGATCGAGATCGAGTTGCCGCATGAGCTG
>RCND010001607.1_pt1 | contig 12814 bp, 8 predicted proteins | sample 2041351 | NCBI WGS metagenome assembly RCND01 (sample SAMN09708230, study PRJNA481090) | Marine sediment metagenome, whole genome shotgun sequencing project. | biome: marine sediment; feature: ocean; material: sediment; isolation source: Sewage treatment plant 12B marine sediment (STP12B) ...
GCTAAAGATACCTACAGACTTTTGAATCAATAAATAGCGAATTTATAACAATCATATTTTGAAGTGTGGAGCACCCTTGAATCTAACAGATATTAGGGTGCTCTTTCTTTAGTTTGAAATTTGACAAAGAAGAAAATACCGGTGAATTATTATAATAAAAATTGAAAGCAATGTTTGCTTTTGATACATTGCATCAAATAAAATATCAAAAAGTCCGCCAATAGCGTAGCAAAAATACCCTCTATTTGAGAACGCTCAGCGCCTTTGCCTGAATTGATACTAGAAAAATGAAAATTACTAATTAAGGCTTAGGAAAAATCGACGGCCAATATTTATAAGAGTGTATTTTGTAGAAGACACATTGAATGGAGGTGTGAAGTGATACAATAGAAGGGGAAGATTTAAAACAGGAGATAACAAAAAAGAGCAATGCTGAGTACGCATGGCCCTGTAGGGTAATTGGTGAATCAATCTTGTTTATTGAATGAGAATTCGAGCTAAAAGTTTGTCGATATAGTAGTAGTACACATCTGGTTCAACAATTGTATGGTCATTGTCCTGATACATTTTTTGCACTTCATTAAGAATGTATCCAGCGATGTCTTCTTTACAAAGTTTAAGGCCAGCGATTATTTCTAACTCTGACTCATGTAGATAATAGTAGATGATATTAGAGACAATGTCTGAAGTAAGTACTTTGTTAAATGCATAGGTGTCAACAGCTGTGCTATCGAAGCGTCTGTCAAAATCGTGTACTGTATCCTCGATGACTTTGTGAAAATGACGTGATTGTTTGGCTGTAGTATTGATTTTTGGTAGAGTTTCAAGACCATAATAGGCGGTGAAATCTGAATTTTCTGTGGTGTCATTAAGTGTTTGATTGTTTAACATGGTTATAACTCCTTTATTTGCTATTTGTTGTTTTGTTATCTTGTTGCCTGAAGTGTAGCACCTAATTTATAAACCAATTAGGACATATGTCTTAAATTAGATTTCTTTTATATTACAATGAAGTCAGGGTAAATTCTGAATGAGTAAGGAGGACGCATCAATGGAAATAATCAATGATCTTGCGTTATCAAAAAATCTGACCAATAAGTATGCCATTAAAAATATATTTGATATGGCTCTAGTAGAGGATCTATTACTGATGAAATATAACAAAGGTGAATTCATCTGTTATGAAGGAGAGCCGCTTAAATACCTTCATTTTATGGTTGAAGGAAAAATCAAGGTGAATGATACCCAAGAAAATGGGAAATCACGTTTATTGTGTTTCTTACAGGATTTTGAGATTCTAGGACATATAGAGCTTTTTGCAGACACAGATTATTCAACCAATGTGGAGGCAGTAACGGATGTTTATTGTTTTGCTTTAAGTTTACCTATTTATAAGGAAAAACTTTTTAATGATGCAAAATTTTTAAGATATTCAGCTAAGAAATTGGCGAAAACCCTATTGATAAATAATGAAAACGCATCATTCAACCTGCTCTATCCCTTAGAAACAAGGCTGGCAACTTATATTTTACTTACTGCGGATGATGGAAAGTTTCATGATAATTTAACAACCTTGGCAGAACTCTTAACGACGAGTTACCGTCATCTAACAAGAGTTCTATCTAACCTTTGTGAGAAAGGCATTCTTGTAAAAACCCCAAAATATTATGAGATAGCGAAGTTAGAAGACCTTAGAAATATCTCCAATCAATCGGTCACACATCTTTAGAAGAATAAGTGAGAGTCAACAAAAACCATCTCACCTTTAAACTGTCAGATTGAAAGAGAGGATCAGATATGATTGAAGAAACTATTACTGGATTACAACATTTAGGCATACCAGCTTGGAGTTTAGATGCATCCATTGAATTTTATGAAAGGTTGGGGTTCAAAGTCATTCATAGAAAAAAAACCTACCACAATGATACCCCAGTAGAAGCTGCATTTGTTCAAATCAATGACTTTATTATAGAGTTATATGAATTAGTAGGTACAGATCTAGCAGCAATAAAAGCTAGAGCAGATGGGCACGTAGATCATTTTGCACTAAATACAACAAATGTTCGTAAGCTCTTTGAACAAATTAAAAATATGGACTTCGAGTTATTAGATAGTGAGATACAGACAATAGACTTTTTTGACAAAGGCGTAGAATTTTTTCGTATACTCGGACCTAGCAAAGAAATCATTGAATTCAATCAAATAATCAAATCAGTATAGGGATCAGAAGCTGACTATTTTATAGAAACCACGGTAGGAGGCTTGTTCCTTTCCGTTCGTTAGAACCAGCAAGAAAGTCATACTAATACTGCTTTGTTGTTCAGGGCTTTTGCACTAGAGCCTTATTTATAGTTGTAATTCTTTAGGTGATATAATTAAGCAGGCAAGGATTAGGAGGGTTAAAACATGATGGTAATTAGTGTAGATAGCAAAAAATGCATGCGTGAATTTGTAAGGTTACCTGAAAGCCTATTAGGTAACTATGCTTCCTATGTGCCTCCAATTTGGCTGGATGAAAAAAACGCATATAAATGTAAATCTAACCCAATTCTAAAAAACTCCGAGTTTGAGTTGCTTCTTTTATTGGATGAAAATGAAACTGCTATTGGGCGGTGCATAGTATATATAGATAAGAATCACAACGAATACTACAAAGAGAAGACGGGCTTCTTTGGTGCGTTTGTATGTGTGGATAATGTTGAAGCCGGAAAAATGCTGATCGGTAGGGCGGAAAAATGGCTGAAAGAAAAAGGTATGGATAAAATTCGTGGACCTATAAATCCCGTTGCTGAAGAATGGGGCTTGGTTTATAAGGGATATGACAGTACACCAGTCTATATGTCTCCTTGGAATCCGCCTTTTTACCACGATTTTTTCAGAGAATATGAGAAAATAAAAGATCTTTTGGTTTATGAAATTGATATGGAAAAAGGCTATAAGTTACCTGATAGGTATATTAGATTTTCAGAAAAGTTTGCTAAAAGATATCCGAACGTCAACATCAGGCGGCTGAATTTAAACAAAATAAAGCAAGATGCTGAGGCGATTTGGCATCTGTCCAATATTTCGCTGGCAAACAACTGGGGATATGTTCCCTTGGAATTGCCAGTTATGGAGGATATGCTAAGAAAATTGCGCCTTATTGTGGATCCGGATGCTGTCTGGATTGTGGAGGATGGAGAAAAAGCTATTGGTTATTGTTTAGGATTTCCAGATATAAATATCATACTTAAGGAGATCAACGGTAAGCTTTTGCCTTTTGGTTGGATGAAACTTCTGTTAAGGGTTAAGAAGCTTAGACATTATCGTCTGTTTGGTCTAGCTGTACACCCAGATTGGAAGGGTACGGCTCTGGACGCTATTATGTACATAAATTTATATAAACATCTTTTGCCAAAAAAGGTTCGCATGGAGGCAAATTATATCTTGGAAGATAACCACCATATTAGAAATTCACTAGAAAAACTTGGCATGCAACATATCAAAACCTATCGTATCTATCAAAAACAACTTTCCTAAACAACCTTGGTAGTGCCGATATCCATTCAACAGGACATCGTGTTTTACAAAATAGAAAGAGGCACACAATGAAGACTTTTGACTTAACGTATACCATTACTGAGAACATGCCTGTCTTCCCAGGGACGGAGCTACCAACCCTTAATCAAGCTTTCACCATTAATAAAAATGGCTATGCAGAGACTCGACTCACCTTATTCTCTCATATTGGCACCCACATGGATGCCCCTGCACATATGATTCAAGGAGGCAAAACCCTTGATGCTTATGAGGTGGAGAATTTTATTGGAAAAGCCTTTGTTTTAGATATCTCAACTTATCCCATAGGCGCAGGAGAATGGTGCATTCAACTAGAGATACTTAAGGCTTATGAGCAACAAATTAAGCAGGTAGACTTTCTAATTCTCTTCACTGGTTGGAGTTGTCTATGGGGCAACGACGCTTACTACAAAGGCTTCCCTGCCCTTAGCATAGAAGCAGGCCTTTGGTTAGCTACTCTACCCTTAAAAGGCATTGGTATTGACGCCATCTCTATTGATCTCATGAGCACAACCACATTCCCCATCCATCACATCTTTATGGAAAAAGGCATGGTGATCATCGAGAACCTTACAAACCTAGATCAACTCGCCAACAAAGTATTCACCTTATCCGCGCTACCAATCAAATATAACAACGCAGACGGAGCACCTATAAGAGCCATTGGGATGATTGAAGGGTAGGAAGGCTTAGAATTATCAAGACACCATAAGGCTGATTTGAAAACCAACAATTCAAACAAATCATGGGTTTTTTAATGAGCAAATCTAATGACAAAATCAAATAAGTATAGGTATTTATATCGATTGATGGACATTACCATTACCATATAGGAGTTTGAAGAATTTGAAGCATGGGTGTATAATTAAGGAACGATGTTTTAATTGATAAAGCCATTATAGCTGTTGACATGTTGCAGGATACCAATGATTCGGTTATTTTTAATGTGAGTTTTGTATTATATGAACGAGGTGAAATGAAAAATGGCGAATTTAGAAAAAACAAACCGCAAAGAAGGAAGAGGAACAAAGATTCCCTTTTATGACAGAGTTGATGTTCGATTCATTGGATTTGTCATACTTATAACATTTCTTTCGGGGGCAATCATTTCCTTTGCTACAATAAATATTAGCAGAAACTCAATTCGTCAAGAGGTTCTAAATAATAATCTTACTCAAGCGAATTTAACGTCTGAGTTCACTTCAAATTATGTAGAAGTCATTCAAGCAAATATAGCATCATTCGCCACAAGACCTTTAATATCCGTTTATATAAATGAGAACAATCTAGAAGCTGCCACAAATATGCTTCAAGGATTTGTTCAAATACAAACAGTTCTTGATACCTGTGGCCTATACGATGTTAATGGCATTCAATTGGCCATTAGTAATCCCAATGTCACCACATTGGGACAATCATTTGCCGACCGTGAATGGTTTCAGCAAGCTGTTGCAACAAAACAACCGTATCAAAGCGTGCCCATTAAATCAAGAGCAACTGGTAGTGCCATCGCACCATATGTAGCCCCAATATTGAATGAACAAGGTCAGGTTATAGGTGTTTTTGCTGGATCCATATCCCTTGCAAAATTATCAGATGTTCTTATAAAAATAAATCAAAATCCTGCTGTCAACTATACCATAGCAGATACCCGTGATGGGGGGCTTATACTGGCCAACGAAAATCCCCAACTTATTCTTACAGCATTATCTGACAACAATGATGTTCTTACAGCCATTTCAAAAGGTGAGAGTGGTAGTTTTGAATCAACAAACAATCATGGAGAAAAAGAATTGATTAGTTTTGCTCCATTAACAAATTTACCTTGGGGAGTCATTATTACCACATCAAGCAGGAGTGCATTTTCTTCTATTGGTGTTTTAACGCAAACAGCGAGTTTTCTATCGATTGTGACGATTATAATTGCTTCTATTATGTCTGGTTTGTTTATGCTTCAGATAACAATGCCAATACGCCATTTAGTAGAAGATACTAAAGAAATTGGCAAGGGTAATCTCGATCACAAGATAGAAATAATCGGTAAAGGTGAAATTGCGGAGCTGTCTCGTTCATTTGATGATATGACAGATAACTTGAAGAAAGTAATGATTACCAATGAATCCCTAGATCAAAGAGTTCAAGACAGGACTTCTGAGTTGGAAAAATCAAATGATGAACTCGAAAGTTTCACCTATTCAATTTCCCATGATTTGCGGGCGCCACTCCGACATGTACACGGCTTTGTAGATATGTTAAGCAATCATTTACAGGGAAACACGGATGAGAAAAGCCAACATTATCTGGAAACGATATCAAATGCGGTAAAAGATATGGGCTATTTAATTGACGATCTTCTATCGTTTTCAAGGATAGGAAAAACACAAATTAATAATGTAAAAATCGATCTGAATTTGATTGTTAAAGATGTGATTGATTCTTATCAAATAGAAATAGAAAGTAAAAACATAAAGTGGGAAATTGAGAAACTTCCTGTTGTGAACGCTGATATCAATATGATTAAACTAGTGTTTGACAATCTTATCTCTAATGCATTGAAATTCACTTCCTTAAAAGAAGTAGTAACCATTGAAATCGGCTCAGATTCTGATACTAAATCCAACAATAATGTGGAGATTTATGTAAAAGACAATGGCGCAGGATTCGATATGCGGTATGTAGAAAAGCTGTTTGGTGTTTTTCAAAGGTTGCACAGTCAGAAAGAATTTGAAGGGACTGGCATTGGACTGGCCAATGTTAAGCGGATAGTTCAAAAGCATGGCGGCAGGGTATGGGCTGAAGGTCTGGTAGATGAGGGCGCAACATTTTATTTCACATTACCAAAATATAAGGAGAAATAGAGATGATAGAACTAAAGCGTATTTTATTGGTTGAAGACGGCGCAAATGATGTAGAGCTGACATTGTCCGCCCTAGAATCTATAAATTTAGCAAATAAAGTTGATGTTGTAGATGATGGCGCAAAAGCTTTGGATTATCTCCATTACAATGGAATGTTTTCGGATAGACATAAGTCTAATCCGGTTGTCATAATACTTGATTTGAAGCTTCCAAAAGTAAGTGGACTTGAAGTACTAAAGGAGATTAAAGAAGATCCTCTTTTAAAGCATATTCCAGTGGTCATTTTAACGTCCTCAAAGGAAGATAAGGACATCATTACTGGCTATGGTTTAGGTGTTAATGCCTATGTGGTTAAACCTTTAGAGTATACAGCTTTTGTTCATGCAGTACGGGAATTGGGTTCATTTTGGGCAATCATAAATGAGGTACCCAATAAAGTATAATAGAGTTAGAGCAATAAGTTTCTTTGGAGGAAATAGTGTGAATAATATTTTAAGGACTATAATAATTGATGATTCTCAAAATGATGCGGAACTCATCTTATTTGAAACTTCTAAGAATTACAAAGTAGAACATGCCATCATTGATAATGAACAGGCTCTGAGACGAGCATTAAGCGAAAAGGATTGGGATATTGTTCTTTGCGATTTTTCTATGCCTAATTTTGATCCATATAAAGTTCTGAACATATTAAGGGATTATGATCATGATCTACCTTTAATAGTTATATCGGGCGTCATTGGAGAAGATAATGCCATCAAGCTATTAAAAGCCGGGTGCAGTGATTGTATTACAAAAATAAACATGACCAGATTACCGGGAGTCATAGACCGTGAGGTTAAAGAAGCGAGGGTAAGAAAAGAAAATAGGCGATTAAATAATAACCTTAATTATGAAAGGGATAGAGCAAAGAAATATCTTGATACTGCGAACATCATGTTTCTAGCATTAAACAAAGATGAAACGGTGCAGGCAATCAACAAAAAAGGGTGTGAGATTTTAGGGTTTAGCGAACAGAATTTGTTAGGAAAAAACTGGTTTGATCATTTCATACCACAAAATAATATATCAGAAGTCAGGCTTGTTTTTAGTAAGATCATTAACGGAGAGCACGAAAATCTTAAGTTTTTTGAAAACACTGTTATCACAGCAAGCGGTGAGGAGAGAGATATCTCATGGCATAACGCCCTAATGAAAGATGAAGCAGGAAACATTACAGGAATTCTTAGCGCGGGCAATGATGTTACGGATAGAAAGAAGGCAGTTCAAGAGCTTAAAGCAAGCGAAGCACGCTTAAAAATAATTCTGGATACAAGCCCATTTCCAACGGCTGTCGTTGACACAAATGATGACAAAATAAAATATTGGAGTCAAAGTGCCGTAAAATTATTTGGACATAATCCCAAAACATCGCAGGAATGGTACGAACTTGCTTATCCCGACCCTGATTACCGTCAGGAAGTAATCGATCATTGGAAACCATTTTTAGAAATAGCCCAGTATGAGGCAGAAGCTGTTAATACTGGAGAATATGACATTGTATGTAAAGATGGCTCGGTTAAAATATGTGAAATATTTGCCCGATTTATACCTGGTAACCTAATAGTTACTCTGAACGATATCACCGAGCGTAAGAATGCGGAAGAAGCACTAAAAGATAGTGAGAACAGATACAAAGCAATATTTAATAAGGCGTTATACGGCATACAGCTCACCGATAGGGAAGGGAAAATTCTTCAAAGCAATCCGGCCCATCATAATATACATGGATATGAAAACGGAGAACTTGTCGGGCGATACATTTGGGATTTAATGATTGATGAGACACATAGGCAACAGGCAAAAGATTTTTACAATAAAATCATTCAAGAACAACCTACACCCCAGATATATGTAAGTCAGGATCTTACCAAGAATGGCCTGGAAATCTATACTCAGGTTGTTTGGGATTATATTCGCGATACTGAAGGTAATATTACTTGTATACTCAGTATTATAGATGATATCACCGAACGAAGAAAATCTGAATTGGCATTGCAGAAAGAAAGAAATCGACTAACAAGTATAATTGAAGGCACGAATGTTGGAACATGGGAATGGAATGTTCGGACCGGAGAAACAATTTTTAACAAAAAATGGGCGCAAATTGTCGGGTATACACTTGAGGAGTTAGCGCCAATCAGCATCAAGACTTGGGAAGAACTTACCTACCCTGATGACCTTGAAGAATCAAATAACCTTTTAGAACAGCACTTCTCGGGCGGAATGCCTTACTATGACTTCGAATGCCAGATGAAACATAAAGATGGCCACTGGGTTGCAGTGCATGATCGTGGAAAGGTAATGACATGGACGGAAGCCGGAAAGCCACTATGGATGTTTGGTACCCATGAAGACATATCCAAGCGTAAACTTTCTGCTGAGGCTCTTAAAAAAAGCGAAGAGAAGTTTAGGTCTTTATTCGAAGAGTCTCCTTTTGGAATTATTTTGTGTGAGGCAGTGAGGGATGAAAAAGGCAAGCTGATAGATTATATACATGTCCAGGGAAATAAATCCACTGTAAATCACCTAGGTCTTGAAGAGAAAGATATTATTGGGAAAACAGCCTTAGAAATTGCTGACAATAATCAAACGAGAGATTATATGGTCAAGTTTGATAGAATGTTTTTGACTAAGAAACCAATTGATTACACTCAGTATATTAGTATAGTCAATAGAACACTTCAGGTAACGGCATTTCCCATGAATAGCGATCAATTTATTTTGAATTTTATAGACGTTACTGAAAAATCGAAACAACTCAAGCAAATTGAGTTTCTTAGCTTTCATGATGAACTTACTGGGATATACAACCGCAGATTTTTTGAGGAAGAAATGAAAAGAATGGATACAAAAAGAAACCTGCCATTAAGCCTTATTATGGGGGACGTCAACGGGCTAAAACTAATCAATGATTCTTTTGGCCATAAAAATGGAGACGCACTGCTTAAAAAAACTGCAAACGCAATAAAAGAGGGATGCAGGGGTGATGATGTTATAGCCAGAATTGGTGGAGATGAATTTGTCGTCATACTACCTAATTCAAATGAAGTTAAGGCTATGGAGATTATTAACCGCATTAGTGGCATTATTAACAAGGAACAAATCATGGGCATTAATATTTCAGTTTCTTTTGGTTTTGGCACAAAAACGGATTCAGCACAAAATCTTCGGGATATACTTAAAGATGCAGAGGATCATCTATATAAGCAAAAACTCTATGAAAGTTCAAGCATGAGAAACGAAACGATTAAATTAATTTCTAACACGCTTCATGCAAAAAACAGCAGAGAACTTATTCATTCTCAAAAGGTGAGCGAACTTTGTGAAGCACTTTCTAGTAAAATGGGTTTTAGCGATGACGCTGTAAAAGTCATTAAACTTGCTGGTCTTATGCACGATATCGGTAAAATCGGCATTGAAGATAAGGTATTAAATAAACACGGGAAACTAAACGATGATGAGTATCTTGAAGTTAAAAGGCACCCAGAAATCGGTTACAGAATATTAAGTTCGGTCAATGAATTCTCTGAATTATCCGAATATGTTCTGCAGCATCATGAGAACTGGGATGGATCAGGGTACCCACAAGGCCTTAAAGGAGAAGCAATCAAAATTGAAGCAAGAATCATTGGCGTAGCTGATGCTTACGCTGCGATGACTAATGCGAGAACTTACGGCACGATCCGAAGCAATGAAAATGCTGTAGGTGAAATTAAGAGATGTGCGGGAACTCAATTTGATCCCACTATAGCTAAGGTGTTTGTCGAAAATGTTTTAGGAAAATCTTGGTAGCTGTATAAATGAGCTAACTATTATTTGTTGTCAGTAATATTTTATTATTGCCTCAAGAGGTCAGATGATAATGATGGTAAAAAAGTGACAGTCAACAACTATAAAAAATAGTCATATCACAAGTATAGATGTCATATCTATGTTGAGTATGGCTATTTTTTATTTCATAGGAAAATGTAACACTTTTATAGTGAATGAAGTAAGTACATCTTTATTCATATCAAGGAAACTTTCCTGTCGAAACAAATGTTGGCAAAGCCAATAGTGTGACGTAGTCGCTTTTGTTCTAGTTAGTCACCTCAGCACTGGTTATTATACTAAATACAGTAAGTGGTTGTTATTAAAATTCATTTGTGGTTATACTGTATATAGTAGCTAATAGAGGAATATGATATCCGCATAATAAATAAAGATTTTCTTTAGAGGAGGCCTATGATGAATAAATGGCAAAGAGTACTATTTCAACCCAACTTACCTTTAGGTACAGATGGACAGCGTGTAACAGCTTCGGGAAAACACCGAGAGTTATCAAAGGAATCGGCAAAAGAAGGTATGGTGCTTCTTAAGAACGAAGGCGATGCCTTACCATTAGCCAAGGGCACTAAGGTTGCTCTTTTTGGAAAAGGGTGCTTTGATTATGTGAAAGGTGGCGGTGGCAGTGGTGATGTTACTGTTGAATATATGACCAATTTATACGACGGAATGAAAGCTCTTAATGGCCAAGTAGAGATTTTTGAAGAACTTTCAGAATTTTATAGAAACAATGTGGTTCACCAATATGCCAAAGGTGCTGAACCAGGCTTAACGATTGAACCGGAAGTATCAGATGAATTAATAGCTAAGACCAAAGCTTATACAAATACCGCAATCATCACGATCAGTCGTTTTTCCGGTGAAGGTTGGGACAGAACGACGAATGTAGCGGTGGAAAGTGACTCTGCTTTTAGTTGGGAAGATGAGTATGCTAAGAAAGCGAAACTGATTTTTGAAAATGGCGATTTTTACTTAAGCAATGCTGAAAAAGAAATGGTAAAAACTGTTAAAGAAAACTTTGAAAATATAATGGTTGTACTCAATGTCGGTGGTGTAGTGGATACTCAGTGGCTTGCAGATGATTCGGATATACAGTCAGTGCTTATGGCTTGGCAAGGTGGTATGGAAGGCGGCAAGGCAACGGCAGAGTTATTATGTGGTATTGGTAACCCATCAGGAAAACTAGTGGATACCTACGCTAAAAAACTAGAGGATTATCCATCATCACGTAATTTCCATGAGTCCGGCAATTATGTGGATTATATAGAAGATATCTATATAGGGTATCGCTATTTTGAAACAATTAGAGAAGCCGCTGATCAAGTTAATTATCCTTTTGGGTATGGCTTATCTTATACAACCTTTAAATGGACACCCGAAAAGACCATGGAAGAAAACGGTGTTATTAAAATAGAAGTTAAAGTTACCAATACAGGAGATATGGCTGGCAAAGAAGTGATTCAAGTGTATGCCAATGCACCTAATGGGTTATTAGGTAAAGCGGCTAAAAGTTTGGTAGCGTTTAAGAAAACTAGATTGCTTCAAAGTGGTGAAAGCCAGAGATTGTATCTCGAACTAAAGAGTGATGACTTAGCATCCTATGATGACCTTGGTAAAGTTCAAAAATCGGCTTATATTCTTGAAACCGGTGATTATAAATTCTACCTAGGAACTTCAGTTAGAGAGGTTAAGGCCTTGGATTACATCTATACCGTTGAAAAAAATAGAGTGGTCAAACAGCTAAGTGCTAAATTGGTACCAACGTCTCTTAAAAAGAGAATGTTGGTTGATGGCAGTTTTGAACAATTAGTAATGACAGAACCTAATGACCCAGATGAATGTATCATTGATAAATTGAAATCAATAGAAACAGAAGGTATGGCACCTGGAACAGTTGTAAGAGAAAGATACCCGTTGTGGCCAGGAGAAGACGATGAAAAGTTACCTCAACTGATCGAAGTCGTCGAAGGGAAGTTGACTTTAGATGATTTTATAGCGCAATTATCAGATACGGAAGTTGCAGATTTATTAGGTGGACAGCCCAATACAGGCGCTGCCAATACCTTTGGGTTTGGAAATTTACCAGAGTACGGTGTCCCTAATATTATGACAGCCGACGGACCAGCAGGACTTCGTATCAGTGAAGAATGCGGTGTTACTACAACGGCTTGGCCTTGTAGTACGTTACTTGCTTGTACTTGGAATGAAGACTTAGTTTATGAAGTAGGAGAAGCAGGTGCAAAAGAAGTTAAGGAAAATAACATTGCGGTATGGTTGACGCCTGCCCTTAATATTCATCGAAGCCCTCTATGTGGTAGAAACTTTGAATACTATTCTGAGGATCCATTAGTTTCCGGTAAATTGGCGGCAGCAATGGTCAAAGGGATTCAATCGCAAAATATCGCGGCCACGCCAAAACATTTTGCCCTTAATAACAAAGAAACCAATAGAAAAAATAGCGACTCAAGAGTTTCTGAAAGAGCTGCAAGAGAAATCTATTTAAAAGGTTTTGAAATCGTGGTTAAGGAAGC
>RCND010001609.1_pt1 | contig 12809 bp, 7 predicted proteins | sample 2041351 | NCBI WGS metagenome assembly RCND01 (sample SAMN09708230, study PRJNA481090) | Marine sediment metagenome, whole genome shotgun sequencing project. | biome: marine sediment; feature: ocean; material: sediment; isolation source: Sewage treatment plant 12B marine sediment (STP12B) ...
TGAAAACTTGATTCTATCCACCATTCAAGCCCCTTCGATATAGCGAAGAATAATACCAGAACAATCAGCACGCTAACAATTAGTTTTTTCATAGTATTAATTGTGTGATTTCCCCATTAAAAAATACAAAATATGCTAACATGGAATTTTGGAGCTAGAAATGAATTTACGAATTATTTTGGTTTTGACATGATTCACCCTATGTCAGGTAGTATTTGATAATCCAAAACCCTAAGAATCTAGCGGCCAATATTTCATAAACCAAAAATAGCGCTGCCAGATATGAAATCCGGTTTTAAAATTGGTGATTATCCATTGTTGTGAGAATGCTTATAGGACATAAAACGTTTCTGAAGCAATAGGTTTAGGGATATTTTTATCCCCTAATAATTCTTTAATGTTAATTTCTATGGTCCTAGATATGCTTGTCATGGCAATATCCATTGGCTTATTTTCAAAAGGATCTTGAATATTAAAAGCAATTTTTTCCATTAAAAAGAATGGAATAGAGATGAAAATCAAAAATGGTATTTCGGCCAGACTGGGCATTTCTGTTAGTGAAACTGAAAGTGTAATCAAAAATATATAGATAAAGAGATGCAAAGTCAGTCTATATGGTTTAGGGAAAGGTGTGTTTTTTATTCGTTCGGCCTTCCCCATAGAAGCACAAAGTTGTACAAGTGTACTATCTATTTGAATCTGTTGATAATCATTAATGAACTCGTCGTTGTGTAAAATGGATAAATCTTGTGATTGATTTGCCAATAAGGTTAAAGGAGTATTATTTTGATTTCTAATAGCATTTAACTCTTGTTGCCCAATGAATTCGTTTATGTTTTCAGTGGCGTTTTCATTCCTTAGGTCTTGTGATAGCGAATAGCACCATGCAATTTGTCTATAGGCCATTCTGTCTGTTACCGTTCTGTTTTCTTTATTTGTAAAACCATGGAGTTGCATTACTAAGGTTCTAGAATCATTAACAATTGACCCCCATATTTTCCTAGCTTCCCACCATCTATCATAAGATTGACTTAATTTAAAAGAAAGCAATAATGCTATTGCCGTTCCTAAAAATGCACCAACCGAAATTGGAATATTTAAGTTAATCAAATAGTCTGATGAAAAATATAGAACCGATGAAAAAATAGAGACTATCAGAAGGTTCCATTTAATACTGTTGAACCAATATGTAAGAGGTATTTTTTTTTCTAAAATCATAATTTTATTTTGCTGATTTTACATGTAATGTCCTTAATTCGGTTAAGGTTCTTTTATAAACTGCCAATCATATTATTTTGCGCTTAAAAAAGGCTTTACGCGTGCCTAAATGGTCCCATTGAATTATCTGAAGAATTTAATACTAAAATAGAAAATATAATTTCAAACCATCAAAAGAGCCAAAGAAACTAATAATGGAAAAAGACTATTGGGGAATAATTCTAAAGGCTAAAATTCGTGATGCTTCCCCAGAAGATGCAGACTTTCTGGAAGCAGATTTTGAAACAGAATGGAACAAAACGTTAAAACAATACCCAGTAGAAAACATAAAATAAATGCTGCCAACTGAAATTGAAGCGAAGGCCTTACTTGAAAATAAAAGTGAATTTTCAACCCCTAAAGAACTTACAAAATAGAGTTGCACAGGTTTAAATATCTCTCAATTAAAAGTAGCACTTTTTAAATTTCACTAAAATCTAGCGGATAAAAATAAATTCAAGCCACCAAAGTTAAAGTCAAATTGTCCATCAAAATCACCTAAAGGGATGTCTTTTACTTGATAATCATTAGTAGAATAGGCTAGACCTAACCCCAAATCTTTCCAAATAAAGTATTGCACAGAAAAATTAGATTCTATAACAGATATATCAATACCACTTACACTTAATTGAAAATATTCTAACGAATATCGGGCTAGTAATTTAGGAGTAAGGTAAGCACTCCCATGTATACCAACAAGTAAGGCGGGAGCTGTAACTGAGGTAGATTCGGTTCTAGAAATGTCTTCAGTGCCATCATTTCTTAAGAGTCCAAAACCCGTATTTATACCTACCGCGCGCGCACCTATAGATGCTCCTGCATTCCAATTTTTTTCATTAAAAAAGGAATACCTCCAGGTCAATGCAAAGTAATCAACATCAAATTTAATTCCAACACCTGAGCCCACGTCGAAAATCTCATCCCCCACCTCAATACGATTTTCCAAGATAGCCGTTGCTTCTCGGTTTATGGCAGTGTAGGCCATAGCTAATTGTGACTTCTGCGAGATTCTAACAACACCATCAAGTCTAAATACACTTTTGGTTTCATCTAATCCTAAGTCTTCTAATCCTAATTCTGTTCCTATGCCAAGAGCCCCATTCAGTCTAAATGAGGTGTTAATATTAGGACTATAATAGCCAAGTGTTATGTATGCTCTTGGATTAATAGAATCACCTTCAGCGGTGGTGTAGCTTTGAGCAAGAATGGTACTGGTGCTTGCTACGTAAACGCCTATAGCGAAGCAAAGAACTAAGTATTTATTCAAATAGTTTTTAAACATTGGTCTATGCTGTTGGTTTGTAGTTTACAATGTATCAAATTTTTGTTATTAATTCAATAGTATTTCATGGTTTTGAAAACCAGTTGAACAACAACCTTTTTTTTAAAAAATCATTAAAGTACTTGTCATTTCTTAAGGAGATATATCTTTTAATTGATTTGATAATAGGATTAATGAAGGATTATTTTGATTTCTAATAGCATTTAACTCCTTATGGAGCTATAAATTGATTTATTAAGTAGCGCTTTCAATCCTTAAATTTTAGGATAAAGATTGGTGCCATGCAATTTGTCTATAGGCCATTCTATTTGTTTCCGTTCTGTTTTTGATGATTGATAAAACCATGAATTTGAATTACTACGGTTCTAGCGTCAGTAACAATTAATACATTGATAGTAATACCCTTTTTTAAAATGGGTACCCTATGGCAAAATTAAAAACTGTGTTATTGTTGTTATCGAAGAAGGGTACTTTGTTCCGTTCTCCCTTAGGAAGAAAAGGTACACGCATGGGGGAGGCCACATCGAGACGAATGACAAAGTTTTGAATGTCTAAGCGCAACCCAAACCCTAATCCAACAGCCACTTCGCTCAACCAGTCTGAATCGAATTTTCCCTTCTCGAAAAGCTCGTCATTAAATGTAATGCCTTTCTCAGACTCATCTGTTGCTAAATCTATATTCTTGGTCAACCAGATATTTCCTGCATCAATAAAGAAGGCTCCTTTAAAATAGGATTTTATGGGAAAGCGATATTCGATATTTGATTCTAGTTTAAAATTACCTGATTGGTCAAAATAGACTGAATTAATATCAGCAGGGTTGAACGAACCAGGGCCTAACGACCGTGTTTGGAAGGCACGTATGCTATATGGACCTCCAGAAAAGAACTGTTTACTAAATGGCATGGTGTTGGAATTGCCATAAGGCAACCCTATTCCTGCGTACATTCTACTGACTATTGCACTGCCTTTTCCCCATCTTCTATAATATCTAAAATCTATATCAGCCTTGGCATATTGCGCATATTTTAGCCCAAAAACGGTTCCGTCCCGCCCGTCAAGGAGTCCCAAGGTATTTCCGGCAAGATCAAGGCTGGTGGAAAAGAAAAGAGGGCCTTTTTTATTTTTTTCTATCAATTCATTATAGGTAAAAGAATAAATTAGCCCAACAATAAACTGTTGCTCTAAACTTGCTCTCAAAAATGGATTCTCTTCTAATATGTCTTCAAATTCAGGAGTGGTATTTGATAAATTTGTGAAGTTGATACTGATAGGTTTCAACTCGTGGTATACAAATTTATTAGCGTTAAAGGCATATCCAAAACTAGTGTTGATAGAGCTAAGGGTATAGAGTTGGCTTCGATTAAAAAAGTCCGCACCTAGGCTAATAGTCGTCTTGGGTACCGTATGCTTAAATTGGTCGGGAGAAAAGGGTAAAAGGGTGGGAATCACCAATTCAGCATTGAGCCCGCCTACAATACTATTTAGACCGGCATTAACACCGCCAAGCTGTATGCCGTAGGAAAATTCACCTCTTATGTTAATGGTCTCTCCGCTATTAAACACATTTCGGTTGCTGTAGGTGAGTGCGACACCCGGACCCGAAAAACCGTTCGATTGTGAAATAGCTTGCACTTCTGCCCTGAGCGATTTTTTGGTCAAAGGAGAAAGAAAAATATCCACATCTAAAAGCCCAGTACTGTCCTTCTTTACAATGGTGTCAGTTTCCCTGTATTGAATATTGGCGTATTTGTAACTTCCTATCGCTGTAAGTCTATTGCTTGTTAAACGCGAGGCCTCTGGGTTATACAATTGCCCTTCTTCTAAAAGTATGTAAGATGCCAAGCGTTCAGGCTTAAAAAAGGCGCTATCTTGAACAAAAGTGATGTCTTTTATTCTCGTACGCTCTGTCTGTACAATACCCTCAGTATTATTATTGGGATAAACCGTAATGGAGTTTATAACATAGGGAATTTTCGATTTTTTTGGCACTTCTTTTTTAAGTCGTAAAAGAAGGTCAAATTTTCGATTTTTATATTGATTAGTGTCTGCTTCAAAAATCAAAAAATCAGGGTTAAAATTATAATAACCCTTACTTTTTAGTTCTTTATCTATCCGTTTCCGTTCCAACTTCAATAGGGCGAGGTCAAAGTGATTTCCTGGTTCAATTGGCGTGGCTGGCAAGGTTTTTCGAATAGTCTCATAAATTTTCGAGGGTTCTTTTTTTAGTTCATAGGTTTCCATACTGTAAGGTCTTGGAAGTACTGCTTTGTAACGAACGCTAGCAAACTGCTTTGTACTATCAATATCGTGTTCTGTGCTACTGTAGAAAAAACCTTTGTTGTCCAAACGATTAAGCATAAGGTCTTCCATCCGCTTTGGATTCACTTCGGAGAAATAAACGGGTTCCTCCCCAAATTTTTTATCGAGCCATTTGTAGATAAAACCAGGTTTCTCTTTCTGCGCTTTGTAATGAATGTAGAGTGAGGACCGCATACCCAGAAAGGTAGCATTGGGCTTTGGTTTTAGAAGCGATTGTAATTCTTGTCGTGTTTCTGCTATATTTTGAATACTATCCGCTATTTGCAGACTTAGTTCAGCACCTGTGTATAGCATTTCACCCTCGGGTATGTATTTTGATACGCTACAGGAATATAGCATAAAAAAAACCGACAGTACTATAACCGATTTTGGTAGATATATATATTTAAGTACTTTATTCAATGGTAGTTTTTTCTTTTTTCTTTTTTAAATCATTTTTTCGGTCGTTCTCTTCTATGTCTTTCATGGGTCTAAACAATTCACTGAATTTATTGAACTCCCTATCAAAAATAAAGGCAAGGCCGCTCACAATCAGTTGGCCGTCTATAATATTGGTATACTCATTCTTCTGATACCCTTTTAGACGGTATCTTCCATTTTTTGTCAACAAATATTCTAGACTTACGTTGCCGATTATAGGTGTGTCTTTCTGTCCTGGTTGGTTACTTCCGTTTACATCGACCGAGCTTCCAACGCTAACAATCAATCGGTCATCAAAAAACTGATCTTTTGCATTGATATTCAATTTTGTTCTATCTTGGGATGCGGTACCACGGTAATCGGTAAAACTATCCAATTCAAAATCCAATTCAAACCCGCTGTTTCCAAAAACTTTTTCGGAGAAGGCATTCAATCCACCAGAAAGTACTTGATTTACATTGTTTCGTGCTACGGTACTTGCACCTCCAGAACTTCCGTCACTACCAGTAGTTGGAAAAAAACTACTGAAAGCCAATAGTGAAAATACCTGTTTGTTTAACTCAGATTCTTGATCGTTTAACTGTTGTACCCTGCCATAGACGACTCCACCAGCGTCGCTTTGAGCATCCTTGGGAATGTCCAATTCAAAAGATAGGTTGGGCTCTGTGATTTTGCCTTTTACATTTAGATATACCAAGAAAGGTACTTTATCCTGATATGCCGATGCTAGGCCAGTATCTACACCAGAGGTCATTTGTACCATCAAGGGCGCAGGAGAGGTTTCTATTTTGTAAATTGCTGTAAGATCTAATTTGGCGTCAAAGGGATCTCCCAACCAGGTAATGGAACTTCCAGGTCTGATGTTAAATTTACGAGACACCAAATTATAGAGGTTGGTCTGATAAAAGCCATTATTCAATTCATATCTACCGTTCAGACCAATAGTTCCATTGGGGTCTATATTAAGTTTAAAGTTCGCATCTCCCTGTACTTGCAGGCGGTCATCCGTTCTTTGGTCTAAAACGATATTAAATACCACATCTTTAGCAATTTTTAAGCCCAGATCAATATCAAAGCCTTTTATCCTATTTGAGGTTTCCTCTTGCTCGTTTCCGGTCAGGATGTCGTCAGGATTTTCCCTATTTACAAAAATAACCACTCCATCACGCTCTTGAATATCGAGCTGTTCTTCGGGTACTACATAGGTGAGTTCGGTCCCTTTTCGAATTCCTATTTTTCCACGAACTCGTGGAAGGCTAAGGTCGCCAGATATTTGCACATCAGTATCCGCGCTAACAATACCATAGTATAGTTCGTTATCTTCCAAAGTAGCATTTAGCAAACTAAAATTTTCAGTTTTAAAACTGAGGTCAAAACTAGGGTTATACCACGTTTTTGTCCCGACGTTTCCATTTAAGGTAAGCGAATTTCCGTTGGTATCTTGAATAGCAAATTGGTCTAGTGAAATTTTGGTATCATCAAAAACGATGGTCTCCGCACCTATCTTAAAGGTCACATTCAACGGCACCACTTTCAAAGCCGTTTCATGAAAAGAAATTTGGCCTTGATACACAGGATCTTTCAAAGTACCATCAAATTTCAGTTGTCCAGAAAGATAGCCTTTAGCTTCGGCGATTTCCTCTAAAAAAAAATCTTGAATAAACTGGGTCTCTAATTTTTGTAGGTCAAGGTTCATATCCAAGTTTGCCCCTTGGGCCGAAGCGGTATACTTTCCGCTCAGGTCTACATCGATACCACCATCCTTGAGGGCCATATTTAGGGTGTAGTTTGAAGAAGTGTTTGAGGTAGCATCTATTGAAAATTTGCCCACAGGATTTGTTAAAAGTGCTAATTCATCGATGGTAAGATTGGCAATTACACCCCTGGCCCCGAAAGGGTTCTCCAAAATAAGACGGCCTTGTAAAATACCTGAGGCCAGTTCTTTATCGGGATTAAAGAAACTCAATAAGGCTTGTAGTTGAAAGTTCTCAAAAAGTAGCCCAATATGGTCTTCCTGAATTTCGGGGACTGCTCCGCTCAACTCCATTTTCTGATTATCGCTAGATAAAATCATATGTTCAAAAAACAGGTAGTCCTTGGAAAAGACCATTCGATTTTCAGAAGGAATCGACCAGTTCTTTTTATTGAAGGTGAGTTCCTTCGGATTTATGTGAAGCTGTAGGGTATCTTTTCGCAGGCTCATTTCCGCTGCTAGCTGCACCAATGCTTCGTCTTCATCAAACGAAACAAATTCTAAAAGAAGTTCCTTGTTTTTCAGGTTTCCAGTAAGCAGAGTTTTCTTGATGTTTATGGGTTTATATGCAAGACCACCAATCGATGTGGAGAAATCGAGATTTTCTGCATCTCCATTCAGACTGATTTTTAGGCTGTCTAGAATACTGGATTCGTAGGCTGCAGCGGGTACTTCTAAGGCTGCATACAACTTTTTGGAAACAGCGTCAAAATTTGCGTGCAAGGTTACCGTATCCAGTTTTTCGAGGCCTTTAAAAAACACCTCGGTCAATATTGGTTCAGGGGTTAGAATCGCATTCAGTTGCACTCGGACCGAATCAGTTTCTGCGTTTGTTTCCTGTGCATCAGAGAAATAACTTCGAAGTTGCCGTTCTAGTGCATTAGTAATCTTTTCAGGAGAACTATTGGCATCAAGATTGCCATTCAAAAAACCACTAGAAACCTCCAACTGGGTAACCGTGCTATCGATATGGGCAATTAAATCAATAGCCTTGGTCTTGTACGGTATTTTATCCATTACAGCGACACTGCCCGATAAACTAGCATTCAAATCAAAATCTTCTGACGTACCTGTAAAAAGCACTTTTACACCAGTTCGCACCTTTATGTCATTGGTTGCCAGTTTCAATGCCTGTAGATCTGCTCCTTTCAGTTCCAAGTCCATTTGAATAGCGTAGGCCGTAGTATCCAATTGTATATCCACTGCAGTGCTAAAGTCGAGATTCTCGTCTTTATAGCTTAATGCCACATCTCCCGTGCCATTGTTGATTTTACCGTCTGCAGCTATATTTTTGTAGTCGTATCCATTGTATTGAAAGCGGGAAATATTTGCTGTAAAATCAGCTTTCAAGCTAGTGAGTGAAGTACCGCTAATGGAACCATATGTGGTAAGTGATACTGCTCCAAATTCTTCATTTTTCAACAACTTGTTGAGCCGTAAACTGTCGATGTCCAATCTTCCATTAAAGTTAAAATTGTTCCTAAAATTCAAATTCCCAACCAGACGTGCATTTCCTTCAGGAATTTTGACCGTAGCATTCGCAATAAAATTTTGAAAGCTACCCTGTGCTGTAACGTTCAAGTTCACTTCTTCTGGAATAGCAATACCCAAAGCCTCCTCCGAAACAAATAACAATACATCACTGCGCGAGGTTAGTCCATCAAGATTACCAAGGTCAAAGGACAATGATTTTACGTTCGTAGGATTGCTGATTGTGCCGGTTAGGGCAACAGAAGTTCGGTTACCCCATTGTAAGCGTGTCTTATCAAGGGTTATTTTTTCCAAGGTTCCCTTTGCAAATAATTTACCACGGAATCCGTGTTGCTTTGCATTATCTACATAGGTGTTAGCCGCTAAGGCTGGTTGAAAGAAAAAGGCATCCTCCAATCCAAACCTGAGCATCGGTACCTTAACCTCCACTTGTACCCGTTTTGGGTTATTGAAGAGTTGATTAATTGAAGCATATTTCAATGCTATCTCTCCCATGATTGCACTATTACCGGTGACAAATGAAAAATTATTCAGTTTTGAGGCTGTATCTCCCAAACGGGATTCAAAAGTCATACTCTGGAGAAGAAAACCACTGTTCTCTAAAAAGGACAATGCTTCTACATTCAGATTCGCCAGCTTTGGTTCATAGGTAAGGTTATTGGCGTTAAAACTAAAATTTTGTAAGGAGATGGCGTTGGGATTAAACACCCCTTTACTAGATTCTATATTTCCCCTTCCATAAAATAGCGTATTGTTCTCCATGTCAATTTCCAATGCGGTGATAATGAACGCTGGCCATTGAAAATCAGAGAAATTTTGATTTGTATTCGAAGCTTGTGCTGCCCTTTTTATTTTCTCAATTTTTACGGAAATCTTAGAATTGTTCAGTGTAAAATCTTCAACTTCATACGTAGTTTTAGCAATGTCTGCTGCGAAGCTATGTACAGAAAATTCACTTAGGTCCGTTTGAATCTCCAGGTCATTGGGTTTTGAACCATAATTGGCCTGTACGTTTTCAAGGCTTAAATTATCAATTAAGATATGGGGAAGTACTGGGGTTGCTATACCATCAGTGGTGGGTATGGCTTTCGTCTGCTCGTAGGCTAATTGAGAATTTTGGATTTCCAAATTATCCACTGCGAAATACATAGCTTTCAAATCTACTTCATCAACCTCAAGAAGTAGATTGCCACATATAATTTTACTATCAATACCTAGAAATGCATCGGTATAGTCCACATCAAAATCTTTGAGTGCTATGCTTCCAATAGCCAATTGGAAAGGTTCAGCTTTTTCTGGTTTAGCAGCCGAATCTTGAGGAATAAGCGCCTCCTGCAAAAAGGTAAAATTGAATTTTTTCGTGTCTTCCTTTCGAATGATTCTAGCGGTCACCCCCTCCCATTCCAAATTATCCAGTTCCAATGTGTTTTCAAATAGCAATGGTGAGAAAGCGATATCGGCTTCCAATGATTTGGAGTACAAGAGAGTATCCCCTTTTTGATCTCCAAGATATAAGCCTTCTAGTTGTATATCACCTGAAAAAGTAACAAAAATTCTCTCGATTGCTATGTCGGTTCCTGTTTTATGAAAAACGTAATCAATTACTTTGTTGATGATGACATCTTGACCCCATGGGCTGCGAATGAATAAAATCACACCTAAAAAAAAGACTAGTAGCAGAAAAAAACCTCGGGTAATGCGCTTTACCATTTTATACTTTACAGTTTTACTGCTCATTTTTCCCAAAAGTTGCGTACGAGTGCTAAAAGTAGTAAAAAGTAGGGTTCAAGGAAGTACAGCATCTGTTTATTTTAATAGTCAATACTGCGCTTTCAGAAAAAAATACGCTATCGCATTTATTACTATTCACAAAATACAAGGTTTAATAGTTTATAGCTATTAGTAAACAAAATGCTAGTTCAGTGCGTAGGTGTTTTTCACCTTACCGATTACTTGTTGTGCTATTAAATAAACGAATAGGTGTGGATTTAAAAACAGTAGACCATTGAAACTAATTGAGGGTATTAATTCTATTTCAATGCAGTAATTTTCCCATCATAACTTATTCTACTGCGTCTGCTACTTATTACAGAAACAGTGCTAAATGCGCCAGTAGCAGTAATAATTACTTGTAAAGTCTCACTATTACCTTTTACATTCATTTTTATTACTGCCTTTCTTTTTTTGTCATTGTAGGTTACTTCATAATCTTCCATAGCCGCATTAAATTCTATACCGCTTGAGGATCCAAAACCAGCGGATTGTGCCACACCAACATAAGGTAAGTAAGCCTCTGAGTTTCCAGCATCTACTTTTAGAAAGTAATTATTCCTTTGTATATTTTTACGTAAGCCTTTTGCTGTTGACATATTCTCCGCTTCAAAGTTAAAAGATTCAGATGCTACAAGCGATTTCAATGCCGTATACTCCTCTTCCGCTTTAGCCAATTTAGCTTCTTTTTTTTCATTTTTGGTTTGTGCAAGGCCATTTAGCGATACACCTAAAACCAAAAATACCAGTACTATTTTTTTTATTCTCATAACACTAAAATTTAATAGATGAAGAAATTTAAAACAAGCCATTCATTTCACTAAATTATAAAATTGTTAAGAGATAAGCTAGTTTAGATAAAAGAAGGCTTTCACTATGATTCCGTTGAAAATCCTTGGTTGTAATATTAATCAAGATTACAATAGGGTTCAAATTCAATAAAAGGATATACCTGAATTTTACATGGGATTCAGTTGCTTACTTTTTGCGTACGTATCGTTGGTAACCATAGAGGAGGTAGTAGGTTACTTTGATTAAGAATATTTTGATTTATGAAAAAACCAACGCGTCTTGTAATTTGAAACCCTACTAAGGATTTGCTAGCCGTAGCTTTCCCTGTTGTTGCCTGTTTTTAAAGGCTTTGGATTATACAAAAATTAGGTGAAAAAACATTAAATATCAATGCTCATACCCTCGCGGGCAAGCAAGCAGTTCTTAAAACGAGCTTGGCATTGTTTTTCTATAGCTCTTAGAAATTCGTCGTCATGATCGGGGTCATGATGGGTCATTACTAGTTGTTTCACTCCTGCACGCTCTGCAACCTCAATCGCTTGATTAAAACTACTATGCCCCCATCCTTTATGGGTTAATAGCTCCTCGTCCGTATATTGCGCCTCGTGAATTAAAAGATCTGCATCTTTGGCAAAGGCAACGATATCTTCATTAATGGTATCACCGTGCTCTAAATCGGTACAAACCACAATAATGCAACCTTCTGTTTCTATCCGATAGCCAAATGACCCGCCAGGATGATTTTGTTTGATAGTCTTTAAAACGGTGCCCTTCTCTTCAAAAACGTTCGTTTCTTTGAAGTCAAAGTTAAATTTAGCACCCATATTTTCGAGTTGTACAGGGGAATATTCTTCCAGCATTAGATTCTGGAAAATTTCTCGAAGATTGGTAAATTTACCACCCTCACCTAAAGCACCAATATTAATAGTTCTATTTGGGTTATAGGCAGGATCAAAAAACGGTAGGCCTTGTATATGATCCCAGTGAAAATGGCTAAAGGTGATGGCAATATCCTTTTGCTCCGGAAAATTTTCCTTAATATGTTTCCCTAAGGCTCGGATACCAGTTCCCGCATCCAGAATAGCAATTCTATGGGTGCTATGTCTATAAAAAGAGATACAAGTGGTATTACCACCAAACTCCATATAATTAGGGTCACAAATAGGAATTGAGCCCCTAGTGCCATAAAAAGTAACTGTTATGTGTGCCATTTGTAATGGTGATATCTTTGAAAACTGAAATTTACAGCATAAAAATAGAAGAAAAAGCATTAGCTACAAGTCAGAAGCGCCCCCTCCTAACCTTAAAATTCTTATTTTTAGTTGGTTTAATTTCAAAATATGAAATTATGACCTTACTATTCAAGTTAAAAATGATAACTAATTTCTTAGGTACACTATGGTAAAACTACTGCTGCTGCTATTTATATTTTCACCCCTAACCTTACTTGGGCAAGATTTAAAATGCTGTGAATCAACAGAAGAGGTTGAATCCTATTTAAGAGGCATATGGAAGGTGAAAAATAAAAACGCAAACACGCGATATGAATACTCTTTTGAAGACGGACAAGGCCAATGGACTCAAATGGAGTCGGCCGAAAATAAAGAGGACCATTTCTTAGCAGAGGACCAGCTCTTCGTTTATACGATAACATCTGCTCAGGGGTTTAAATTAAAGATGAATCATTCGTATGGTAACTGGATTGGAGAATTTAAATTTTTG
>RCND010001610.1_pt1 | contig 12808 bp, 12 predicted proteins | sample 2041351 | NCBI WGS metagenome assembly RCND01 (sample SAMN09708230, study PRJNA481090) | Marine sediment metagenome, whole genome shotgun sequencing project. | biome: marine sediment; feature: ocean; material: sediment; isolation source: Sewage treatment plant 12B marine sediment (STP12B) ...
GGCTAAGTAGAAAGTTCCATATACAAGGCGCAGCGATTTTTCAGGAACGAGGCAATACATGTAGTATGCCGAGTTTCTGAAAAACCGCTGCAACGCAGTAGATGGGACTTTCTACGACGCCATCAGAATTTACCGGATTCAAGTTTCTTACAAAAGAAATCAACCTTTTTTTTAATTGTAGCATCTTCTCTTAAACCCTTTTCAACTGCGCTTATTGAATGAAGAGCTGTGGCATGGTATCGGTTGAAACTTTTTCCAATAGCCTGGAGGGATAAATCTGTGTACTTTCGTGACAGATAAATAGCCATCTGTCTCGGCTGAACTATGATTTGCTTGCGGGAAGATGAAACAATATCACTTACCGAAACCCGGTAATTTTTGCATACCAGCTTTTTAATGGTATTTATCGTAATCGTTTTGCGACTGCGAACTATGTTTTTAACCACACTTGCGGCAAGACTTAGGTCGAGAGGCACACTCAAAAGGGAAGATTTGGCGGTGACACCAAACAACCCGCTTTCAAGTTGTCTAACGTCATCAGTAAGTTCGGAAGCTAAATAACTGGTGACGTCTTCGGGTATATTATACCCTTTTGCCATTGATTTTTTCTTTATTATCCTTACCCTTGTTCTGAAATCCGGCGGTTCAATCATTGAAATAAGACCGCTTGACAGGCGTGAACGCAATTTGTCATTTAATTTGGGAATATCGGCAGGCAGATAACAACTGGAAAAAATAATTTTCTTATTTGATTCAAACAGACTATCCAGCGTCAATGCAAGTTCTATCTGGGTGCGTTCTTTGCCGGTCAGATAATGTACATCTTCTAAAAGCAATACGTCACATTTGTTTCTGTACTTGCTTTTGAATTTTTCAATACAATTATTCCGAAAAGCGTGAATCATCTCATTACTGAAATCTTCAGCAGTAACATAATAGACACGATCTTTCGGGTATCTATCCAGAATATGATGCCCTATGGCCTGGGACAGATGGCTTTTGCCCATTCCGGTACCGGACAATAAAAACAGGGAATTCTGGTAGGTATCTTTTTTTGATGCCAGTGACAATGACGCTGAATAAGCAAAATCATTATTGTTTCCAACGACAAACTGATCAAAGGTAAACTCTTTTCGCAAAAAGCACCCACCACTCTGGCAAACATCTATATTGGGAAGGGATAGTTGAAGTTTTTGTTTTACTTTTTTACGAATATTACCATTACCGTTTCCACCGGAAACGGTAATTGAGAACTCACAGTCTTTTCCCAAGGCCTTTTTTACCTCTGAATCAATAATCGAACTATAGTGGTCCTGAACCCGTTTTTTAGAGAAAGAATTGGGGGATGATACAACAAGACAATCTTTGTCATTTTTAATATATTGTAAAGGTTCAATCCACATTCTAAAACTGTGACCGGGAACATGCTCTTTAATCACAGTTTTAATTTCATTCCATGCAGTTTCCATAGTATTTTTTTCTTTGATTTTTTTAAAAAAGAAATTAACGCGTTGTTTTTAAATAAAAATTCTGTAAATAATAACGAAGTCAAACGATTTGGCAGGTTTTTCTTCAGATTCTTTAAAAGACGTTAATATTATGTCTGAATTTTTAAGGCATCTTGCAAATCATGTCAAACCCGGTAAACAGGGTTTTTCATCTCATTAAAATCAAGTTATGAACATTTTATATAAGTCTGTTTATATTACCTTTATTCAACATAAGACAGACAACCTCTTTTAAATACAACCTTTTAATTATTAGTATTTTATTTAAACATTTTAGACATATCCAGCAGTATTAACAAAATTATAATAAAAGATAACCCTCTTAAAATCTAACAATACCTTCTATTTTCTTTCATTTATGAATAATTTATTTCAAGAAAAATATTTTTTTTCTACATCAAACTATGGGTTGGAATTTGTTGATAAAAATTTATTTGCTCTGTAGAATAAACTTGATAGTCTTGTAAAAAGTCTTGAGTTTAAAATTTTGGATCATCGAACCCTTTCCATCAACTAATCCGGAGGAGAACCAAGATTCTAATATGAAAAAATACCGTCCAATAATAGGGGTCACCATGGGCGATCCCGTCGGCATAGGCCCTGAGATCATACTTTCAGCCCTGATCAATCCTTTGATTTATGAGTTGTGCAGGCCGCTTGTTATAGGAGATATGGAAAGGTTGAAAGTTTTAAAAAGCAATCTTAAATTTAATTCTGTAGAACAGCCAAAGACCGGTGTGTATCAATGCGGTTGTGTTGACGTTGTCAGCACTTATAAACTCGATCCCGGTCAAATATTATGGGCCGAGCCCACTGCCTTAACAGGAAAGGCGATGATAAGTTATATCACATCGGCAATAGACATGGCGTTACAGGGAAGCATTGATGCAATGGTCACATGCCCCATAAACAAGCAGGCAATGCATATGGCAGGATTTTTTTACAACGGACACACTGAACTCCTTGCTGAAAAAACAAAAACTGCCGGTTTTGCCATGATGCTTGCAGGTGACAAACTTCGAGTGGTTCTCGTAACAATACATATTCCTTTAAAGGATGTACCACTCGTTCTTTCAAAAGAAAAGATACTTCAAACCATCGTAATTACCGGCTCTTCTCTAAGAACGCGCTTCGGACTTGTAAATCCGAAAATCGCCGTAGCCGGACTTAATCCCCATGCAGGTGAAGCAGGCATGTTTGGAGATGAAGAAGAGCGCATTATACTTCCGGCTGTTAACCTTGCAAAAAGTCAGGGCTTTGATGTCCTTGGGCCTTATCCACCTGACACAATATTTTATCATGCTCAAAAAGGTCTTTATGATGCTGTTATTTGCATGTATCATGACCAGGGGCTTATTCCTTTTAAGATGGTTCATTTCACAGATGGCGTAAACACAACCCTTGGCCTTCCGATAATCAGAACTTCTGTTGATCATGGGACAGCTTATGATATTGCAGGCAAAGGCATCGCTGACCCGGGCAGTTTGACCGCTGCTATAAAGATGGCAGCCGAACAGGCAGCATTAGTAGGTAAAACAAAATAAAAGATATGCAATCTAACAAAATCATTATACGCGGTGCAAGGCAGCACAATTTAAAGAATATCAATCTTGAGCTGCCTCGAAATAAACTGATTGTTATTACGGGTCTTTCCGGGTCCGGGAAGTCGACACTTGCATTTGATACACTTTATGCCGAAGGACAGCGCAGGTATGTTGAATCTCTCTCCACCTATGCACGCCAGTTTTTAGAACGCATGGAAAAGCCAGATGTTGATTTAATTGAAGGTCTATCCCCTGCCATTGCAATTGAACAAAAAACAGCAAGCCACAACCCAAGATCAACTGTGGGAACAGTTACGGAAATATACGATTATCTCAGACTCCTTTTTGCCAGGGTCGGAACGCCCCACTGCCATATCTGCGGAAAACCGATTACTTCACAAACAATCGATCAGATTGTAAGCCAGGTTTTGTCACTTCCTCAAGGAAGCAAAATTATTATATTATCCCCTCTGGTTTCAAACCAGAAAGGAACACATGAAAAACTCTTTAAATGGCTGAAAAAGGAAGGGTTTGCACGTGTCCGTGTAGATGGAAAGACTTTTGATATAGAAGATATTTCTTCACTTAAAAAAAATATAAAGCATACCATCGATGTGATTGTTGATAGACTGGTTGTAAAAGGGAAAATAAAAAATCGCCTGGCCGATTCCCTGGAACTGGCTCTGGCACAATCAGATGGACTTGTTGAAGTCGATGTCCTTGGCAAAGAGTCGATTTTATTCAGCGAAAAGGCAGCATGTATCGATTGTGGCATAAGTTACCCTGAATTTACACCCGCCAGTTTTTCTTTTAATTCACCCCAGGGAGCATGCCCAAAATGTGACGGTCTTGGCTCCACAACGGAATTCGATCCTGATCTTATCATCCCGAATCATGAGCTTTCATTAAGGGAAGGAGCTGTAGCCATGTGGGCCAACAGGAATACCGTGCACTTCACCGATTTTCTGGATGCCCTCACCACGCACTACGGAGTAGATATCTACACACCTTATATAGAGCTTCCGGAGCATTTTAAAAATGTCCTTCTATACGGCTCTGGAAAAGAAGAAATCACCTTTTATTTTGAACAGAATAATCGTCGTTTTAGCTATAAAAAAACCTTTGAAGGTGTCATTAACAGGCTTAAGCGACGTTACATGGAGACTGATTCATCCTGGGCCAGAGATGAAATAAGGCGCTATATGAATTTCAAGCCATGCTCTGAGTGTGAAGGTGCAAAATTAAATATAGCAAGCAGGTCTGTAAAGGTCGCAGGCTTTACCATATCTGATATAACAGCGCTTTCTATTGCAAAAGCTCATTTATTTTTCAGACAGCTTAAACTAAGAGGCAAAAAGAAGATAATAGCCGAAAGAATTCTTAAAGAAATTATCGAAAGGCTTGGCTTTCTTGAAAACGTAGGACTGTCCTATCTTACTCTCGACAGATCAGCCTACACACTGTCCGGCGGTGAAAGCCAGAGAATTCGCCTTGCAACACAGATCGGATCGAAATTAACAGGCGTTCTCTACGTTCTTGATGAACCAAGCATCGGTCTTCACCACAGGGATAATCAGCGGCTTCTTGGAACCCTTTTGAAAATGCGCGACCTTGGCAATACGGTACTTGTTGTAGAACATGATGAAGAAACAATCCTTGCTTCCGATTATATAATAGACATGGGACCCGGGGCCGGAATGAAAGGCGGCCAGGTCGTATTTGCCGGAACACCAAAAGCGCTTCTTAAAGATAAAAATTCATTAACAGGCCAGTATATTTCAGGTAGAAAAAACATTGAAGTCCCATCAAAACGTCGTCCTGGAAATGGAAAAAATCTTATCATAAAAGGAGCTTCAAAAAATAACCTTAAAAATATAGATGTTGAGTTTCCTCTTGGCAGTTTTATATGCGTTACAGGTGTATCCGGATCAGGCAAGTCAACCCTTGTACTTGAAACATTATGCCGCCTTCTGTCACAAAAGCTTTACCATACCAGGATACCTGCCGGTGATCATCGGGATTTTCTCGGGCTTGAGTATATTGATAAGGTGGTTAATATCGATCAATCCCCAATAGGGAGGACGCCTCGCTCGAATCCGGGCACCTATACCGGTGTTTTTACATTTATAAGAGAACTTTTTTCAAGAACCCCGGAAGCCCGTGTGCGTGGCTACAAACTAGGACGCTTCAGTTTCAATGTAAAAGGGGGAAGGTGCGAAGCCTGCAGGGGTGACGGAATTATTAAAATTGAAATGCATTTTCTGCCGGACGTTTATGTTTCATGTGACGTGTGCCACGGAAAAAGATATAATCGCGAAACCCTTGAAATAAAATACAAGGGAAAAAATATTGCGGACATTCTTGATATGACGGTAAATCAGGCCTATGTTTTTTTTGAAAAAATTGGAAAAATCAGGACTAAGTTAAAAACCCTGGTTGACGTCGGCCTTGGATATATCCATATAGGCCAGCAGGCTACAACTCTATCAGGAGGAGAAGCCCAGCGGGTTAAGCTTTCCCGGGAGCTTAGCAAAAGGGGGACAGGCAGAACTGTATATATCCTTGATGAACCGACCACCGGACTGCACACTGATGACATAAAAAAACTTCTAAGTGTGTTAAACACTCTTGTTGAAACAGGAAATACGGTCATTGTTATAGAACATAACCTTGATGTCATAAAGACGGCCGATTATATTATTGATCTTGGCCCTGAGGGTGGAGATGAGGGGGGATATATAGTGGGGTGCGGGACTCCTGAAGAAATAACTAAAGTTAAAGCATCTTATACTGGACATTTTTTGCAAAAGCTTCTGTAAATAATAAAACAGGGCTTTGTTAAAAAAACAAAGCCCTGTTTTATTTTAGATATAAAAACCTTTTTTAGTGAGCAAACAGCGCTGCAATTGAAGCTGCCTGGGGGTGTGCGTAGATAAGAATCAGTGAAACGACCAGTGCATAAATACACAGTGATTCGATCATGGCAAGACCGATCAGCATGGTAACCGTAACCTTACCTGACGACTCGGGATTTCTGGCAATACCCTCAACGGCAGATTTAAGACCAATACCCTGGCCAATGCCACAACCAAAGGCTGCAATTGCAATCCCAAACCCAGCCGCAGTCACACACGCGATAAAAAACTCTAATGCTTTTAATTCCATAACTCTATCCTACCTCCCTTATTAAGTTTGTTGGGCTTCTTCCATTAAACCCATTAAAAAAATAAATTAAACAGTAGTGATCTATACTTTTCAACCGCCTAGGGTTCGTGAAGGTAAGCGTTTACAGGTGCTGCAGATGTGCGTGATCAGGGCGACCAGCTATAGTCTGCTATGCTGGTTGTCCTGATCACGTTCAGATGCTGTGCCTGTGAACGCTTATCAAGAATCTAGTGCGCATGTTCCATAGCGCCTGAAAAATAAATGATCGATAGTAAAAAGAATACAAATGCCTGAACAAGGGCAACAAAGATGCCGAGCGCCATTATCGGAAGCGGGGCAAAGAATAGACCTGCCAGCCCAAAAAGAATACTCAATACAATTTCATGCCCCATCATATTGCCGAAAAGACGAAAGGTCAAAGAAAGTATTCGAGCCAGATGGCCAATTACTTCAATTATAAATATTAATGGGCTCATCCACCATACGGGCCCCAGAAAATGCTTAATATATTTTACGCCATGATATTTAATACCTATGATGTGTGTGAAAACAACAACTGTGATGGCACAAGCAAGTGTTGTGTTTATGCTTGCAGTCGGAGGAAAGAATCCGGGAATGAGACCCATCAAGTTACATGTTAGAATATAGATAAATACAGTTGCAATGATAGGAAAGAGCCACCTGCTTTCCTCTCCGGCAGTATCAACCATGAATTCTTCGATACCGGAAACGACAATCTCAAAAAAATTCTGCCCTTTCCCTGGAATCATGCTTATACCCTTGACTGCAATGGAGCCAAGAACGATAAGAATAATCATAACAACCCATGTATAAACCACATGGGGGTATGCATGGGCAAAGTGACCCAGACCGATCAACTCAAACAGTTTGACAAAAAAGAGATATGGATGTTCCATCCTTAAACCGCCTCCTTGAATATTAGTTTTGTTAGTTCGTACATGGTTGCAAGGGTAATACTGGCCACCACCACTGAAAGACCAACGATAAGCCCCAGTGGATGAACGAGGCTTTTTGATATAAGCACAAAAATAATAAATCCGCTGGCAATAAAACGGATATAATATTTGGCTAAAATTACATTGTGAGAAGAAAGTTGCGGGGGTGTCAAGGCATTTTTCAGCGTTCTTGAGAGCAGGTGAAAATTCACCGTAACAATCAACCCCCCAAAGATTATCCCCCTGGCAAAATCAGGAGGTGACATTATTAATCCCAGAATGGTTGCAATAAAAAATATAATCCAGTTTGTACATGTTACAAATTTAACAAGTCGCTGCTGTATTTGCATGGGTTATAATTTTCTGCTTTTTTTTATTGCGAGCCCTATATTCCTGTATCCAGCCGCAATCCCAAGTCCAAGGCCTATGAGTGTCAACCATGGAGTTGTATAAAATACATTTCTGTCAAGATATACTCCAATGGCAAGGCCAATAACAATAGAAAGGGATATGGAAAAACCCAGACTGCTATAATAACCAAGCTCTCTTATGTAACGTCTGGTTTCCCTTTTCATTTAAAAAAGAATACCTTCTTTACTAAAAAAGCTCAAACCCTGAAGCCTTTTTGAACAAAAACCGAGTAACATATGTTCATTGGCAAGTCAATGCTAAATTGACGCTAAATTGACAATTTTCTCTATTATAATTTAATGGCATTTGCATCAAATACCGGTCCGTCAAGACACGCATGCAGGTATTTTTCTGATGCTTCTCCCGGCTCAACCGCACACCCAAGGCAGGCCCCCATACCACAGGCCATCATTGTTTCCACCGAAACCTCGCATTTAACGGCAAACTTCTGTGAAAGAGCGATTACAGATTTCAGCATTTCCGGTGGTCCGCATGCATAAAGAATATCCGGCGGCTTTTCAGCCAGCGCCATTTCCAGTAGATGGGTTACCATACCTTTGCTTCCAGCACTACCGTCATCGGTTGTCAGCTGGACGGTCATTTTTAGCTGACCGAAATCATCAAGACACAAAATGTCATCTTTTGATCTTCCACCTAAAAACATATGGCATAGTGAAATATCCACCTCATTATTTTTTAATTGAGAAGCCAGAAAAACTATTGGAGCCACCCCTATTCCACCTGCGACCATAAATATGCGGCTAATATTTTTCGGAAGGGAGAATCCGCTTCCCAGGGGACCGAGAATGTCTATCGACTCATTTTTTTTAAGCGCAGATAGCTTTTGGGTAAACTTTCCAACAACCTTGTAAAGAATTTCTATACCCTTAAATTGTCCATTTCTGGAAATAAGTTTGTGTATTGAAAAAGGTCTGCGAAGCAGGGGTTCAATTTCACCGCAAAGACGCAACATGACAAATTGACCTGGTTTTGCCTCGGAATATTCTCTTTGGCAATTCAAGCCGATTTTGAAATATCCGGGGCCGACATTTTTATTCCACAAAACCTGAATTTTTTGCTGAATCAATGGTAACCTCATTTAAAATTATTTTTCTTCAGAATAAATCCATTTTCTTATCTCTGGTACAATGCTCTCATTCCACTTGCCTGAAACTCTCAATTTTATGAATTCCTTAAAAAGATTATCAATCAGGTTGGTTATTTTTTCGTAGAGATAAGCCTTTTCCAGCACCATGCCTTCAATATCTTCACTTGATTCGACCACCGCTGTTTCAGGAATTTTCAAATTGCTGATATTCATGCTTTCGCCTTTAATGGTAAAGCGCCACTCATTGTCACCGGACTTGTATAAAAGATTGATCTCAGTTACCACTGCACCTTTTCCCAGTGACATGATACCTTCTTCAAGACCGGCGTCATCTCCCAGTATGGTAATCGTTTCAACGGCATCATTGATTTTATTTTCCAGTACGATACGGTTACCAATATTTAAGGATACAAGATCCTTTTCTATTTTTTTCAGTCTTTCCCTGTCATTTTCTACGATAAACCATAACCAGGTTAAAAACTCATTTCCTAAAAATTTGTACCGACTGTAAGCAAAAGAAATATCAAGCATTTTTTAAAGATCTCACTTTGCGAATTTTGTTGAAGAAATATTAGCCAGGACATCCCGTTCAGCGTGGTTAATGCCTGCCGTTAACTCAGCCATGGTGTATGGAAAAAGCCGGATTGGCGTCAGATTGAAAGATTTTGCAAAAAGAGTTTCAAATTCCTCATTTGCGGCTTTCAGGCTGGAAAAAAACCATATCTCTGAATCTTCATAGTTCCAGAGGATGTCATATACATTCGGCGTTGCAGGGATGCGAAGAATAAGGGCATTTATTACACGGTCCTTTATCGCTGCTTTTTCATCTTTTGAAAAAAAACTTCTCCCGCTTACTGCAAGCAATTTGGCTGCCTCAATTGCAATATGCTTTTTTATTACCTTCGCTGGTATAACTTTCCTGTCAATTCGCATTGAAAAGACCAAATATGTCCCTATGGAAAATGAAGACCCTTTAAAACCCGGTTTAAAAGGGTTTTCAAAGGATGTCCATCCGACAGTTTTTTCAACCGGGTTCCCGTCTATCTCGGAAATCATGTTTTTTTTCAGCCCGTCCGCAACTGTTTCAAGAATCTGTCCCTCAAACTTACCATCGACCTTATACCGTGCCATTGAAACCGTTGATGATAAAAAACCCATACTAATAAACTCCGTATTTTTATTCAGTCAATATTATTCAAAAGAAATAGAATATCTTATCCCCATCTCCCACAGCCTGTAAAAAGTTACACCTTTTACACATAAAATCGTAAAAAGTACAAACTAAATTTGATGCTCTCGTAAAAAGTCCCAATTCCGTCACTCCGGTGAAAACCTGAGTCCAGAAGCTATTGAAATGACTGGAATTAAGCTTCCGCCGGAATGACGAAAAGAGTTATTTCCCGACTTTTTCCGACGCTATTAAAACGGTTAGTTGTTTAAATCACGTGGCCGTAGCTGCAAGAATATGTGACTTTTATAATTAACGTATTTGTGATATGATTCCAAAAATTAATCTAAAAAGCTGTGCAAAGTTGGTTTTAACTGTACGGAAAGAAAAATAGCATGCGTATAGCATTTGTGTCCACTTATCCTCCAATTGAATGCGGTATCGGAACATATACCGCCTTTTTGACGGAAGCTCTTAGAAAGTCTTCAAATGAGGTCCATATTTTCAGCCAGTATGGTGCTGAAGGAAGACATGTTTACCCATCATATTCTCCCGGAGAAAACGGAATTGCCGGAAAGATTTTTAATGCAACTATTAAAGTTACCCCCGATCTTGTCCATATTCAGCACGAATTCGGTCTGTTTGGTGAACTAGATGGTATTGCCGTACTTGAATTGATTTATCGCCTCAAATCCACCGGCACTCCGGTGATTGCAACCTTCCATACTGTTCATGAAAAACCTGGGTTTCGAAAGGCGCTAATCATAAGAACCATGTGCCGGGAACTGGACGGCATTATTGTACATGAACAAGAGCACGTCAATATATTGCGAAAGGTTTTTGATACAAATCAGTCAAAGATTTCTCTTATTCCGCATGGTGCCAGAGAGATGAATCCGATCCCTGCTGCCAAGAAAAAACTTAATCTTGAGGGCAGGAAAGTAATCCTGCTGGCGGGGTATTTTCGACCGACCAAGTGTTTTGACAGGATTGTAGATCTTTTCCCGCAGATAGTTAAAAAAGTTCCGGATGCATGGCTGGTAATTTCAGGAAAACTCAGAGTGCTTGAATTCAGTGAATACCGCGCAATGCTCTTTGAAAAAATAAATAACTCACCTACTATAGACCGTATTGAAGTATTCCGGGGCCAGTTTCCTCAAAAAACTTTTGATACAATTCTAAGCGCTGCTGATATAGTGGTTTTGCCCTATACTGACGGGGCTCAGAGCGGTATAATGGCACATGCAATGACCTTTGGCAAACCTGTGGTCACATCGAACCTTCCGGCTTTTGTCGATATCGTTAAAAAATCGGAAATAGGATTTTATGCACAAACCGATGACCAATATGTTGACAGCATTGTAACACTGCTTACTAATCCGGAAGCATACAAAAAGTTTTCCCAAAATGCACTGACCCATATCAAAAAAAATATTTCCTGGGACATTGTTGCACAACAGACCCTCAATGTTTATGAACAGTTTGATCTTAAACTGGAATGCAAAACCCGGTACGTATTTGCCGGGGAATAGGAAAAAATTTATATGTTTAAACGCTGTGAAAAAAATCCTTTAATTTGTCCGTCCGATGTAAAACCTTCAACCGAAGGATATCGTGTTGTCGGAGCCTTTAATCCCGGTGCGGTGCTTTTTAATGATGAAGTCATACTGCTTTTGCGCGTAGCGGAAAGCTGCATTCAGGAGCCGGGCAAGGTCAGGGTTCCGGTTTACAGGTTTGACCAGGGACGGGGCATCCCCGGGATTATGGAATTTGATGAGAACAATTCTGACCTGTCACTAAAAGATACCCGTGGTGTTGTTTACAAAGGCAAAGATTATCTTTCAAGCATCAGCCACCTGCGCCTGGCGCGCAGTACTGACGGAAAAAATTTCACGGTTGAGCCTGCACCGTTTATATGCCCCTCCTCTGATGATGAAGAGTACGGTACAGAAGACGCGCGCATTGTGTGTATTGACGGAACTTTTTACATAAATTACACTGTTATATCAACCGACAGCTGGTGCACAGCCCTGGCCACAACCACGGATTTTAAGGACTATAAAAAGCAGGGCATCATATTCCATCCGGAAAACAAGGATGTTTCAATATTTCCTGAAAAAATAAACAACAGATATGTTGCTTTGCACCGGCCCAACAACAGTGGGTTTGGCAAGGCTTCAATCTGGTATGCCGAGTCGCCCGATCTTTTGCACTGGGGTAATCATAAATGTATTGTCCGCCCCCGCAATATGGCCTATGAATCCATGAAAATCGGCGGCGGAAGCGCTCCTATAAAGACTGATGAGGGGTGGCTTTGCATCTACCATGCTAAGGGTGACAACTCAAGGTACAGTCTTTTCGCTTTGCTGCTCGATCTCGAACATCCATGGAAAGTGATTAAACGCGGAACAACGCCTTTGCTTGAACCTGAATACGATTATGAGACCAGCGGTTTTTTTGGGAATGTCGTGTTTACGAATGGAATGGTCATAAAAGATGGGCAGCTTTTCATGTATTACGGGTCTTCTGATGAAACCACTTGCCTGGCTGTGACTACGGTCGAAAAAATACTGGCCGGTTTTTAAAAAAGGAATTACTTTTATGCCTCGAAAAAAACAGAACGACATCATTCATCGCTGGGAAGGAAACCCTGTTATCACCATGGAAGACCTCTCGTTTCAGGTCTCGGACATCTGTAATGCAGGCGCGGTCAAGATCGACAACATCTATTTGCTACTCGTTACAATCGAAACCCTGCGCGGTCACAAGAAACTGTATATTGCTCGAAGCGAGGACGGCCGATATTTTGATATGGATGCCAAACCTTTTATAGAGCAGGCTGATAAACAGTATGAATCAACCGGTGTAATGGACGGCCGGATTACACCTTTTGAAAACACCTATTATATTTCCTACATTGCTGATAGCCATTATGGCTACCGGATCGG
>RCND010001611.1_pt1 | contig 12796 bp, 9 predicted proteins | sample 2041351 | NCBI WGS metagenome assembly RCND01 (sample SAMN09708230, study PRJNA481090) | Marine sediment metagenome, whole genome shotgun sequencing project. | biome: marine sediment; feature: ocean; material: sediment; isolation source: Sewage treatment plant 12B marine sediment (STP12B) ...
TCTGTGATGCCGCTTTCTACCAATGCTTTTGGCATCCCATATACAACACATGACGCTTCATCTTGAGCAATCACATGTATGTCCCTTTTGCTACGAAGTTCTTTCAACCCTTTAGTGCCATCCGCACCCATTCCTGTCATAATGACACCAATGAGTTTCTTCTGTCTAATCTTAGCAATAGAGCTCATCATCACATTAACTGCTGGTTTATGTCCACCAACTGGTTCATCGTCACTAAGTTCAATGTACATAGTGCCATCTGGACGTTCTTTAACAGTCAAATGTTTGTCACCAGGTGCAATATAGGCCCAGCCTCTATCAATACGGTCGCCATCTTCAGCCTCTTTAACATTTATGTCACTGAGTTGATTCAGACGCTCAGATAGAGGTTTTGTAAATCCCGGCAGCATATGCTGAACAATGACAATGCCAGCATCCAAGTCTCCAGGTAGATAAGGCAACACGTGTTGTAATGCTCTTGGACCACCTGTAGAGGTTCCTATAGCAACAAGCTTTGACACTTTTCCAGCACTCAAACGACTTCTTTCAGGCCTTTGACTAGAAGGTATTATTGGTGACTGAATAGTGTAATGTGTTATAGATGGTTTAAACTTTCTGGTACTTTTCTCGCCAGCCTCGACTGCTAAAACTAATTTTGCTATCAGTTCAAGACGTATCTCTTCTGTGTTAACCTTGTAAATATTGCGCGGCTTAGCAACAAAGTCAAAAGCGCCTAGTTCCAACGCTTCAATGGTCTCTTTCGCACCGTCTTTCGTGAGGGTACTCATCAGCACCACAGGCGTTGGTTGTACTGTGTTTAATTGCTTCAACATTGTAAGTCCATCCATTACTGGCATCTGAATATCTAAAGAGATGACATCAGGCTTAAGTTCTTTAACTTTTTCAAGAGCTTCCTTACCGTTAGCTGCTGTCCCAATTATTTCACATCTAGGATCGTCTTTTATTATATCAGAGATTACCCTTCTCATGAATGCAGAATCATCAACTACAAGAACCTTTATAGTGTTTTTCATGATTACATCCCCTTCCGACCTTTTCGGTAGCGTCGTTCTTCTTCAAAAATAAATTTTATAATGATTTCCCGCTCCATATAATCGATGCCTTCAAACTCAACTCGGTTTTCGTAGACTGTTTTGTCTAACTCCGTTGGTGCAGACTCAATCATCATACCCGCGAGAAACAATTCCTCTTCATCGTCATCCGACCAATTTAGTCGAATATGAGACATTAACGGTCTATTACTTTCAAGTTTAGATTTTGTAGTGAATCGTATACCCCCACCACTTATGTCAAGTATCATGCCTTCATACCACTCTTGATTAACATCATCTTTGTATTGGAATGTGAGCCCACAGTTTATCCGAAAAAACTGTCGGCGCTGATATTTCTGCAAAGTTGTTAATATGTCCAAAGTAATCAGATGATGGTGCTCTGTTTTCACTCTTTTAGACAGCATAGCTTCACATCGATACAGGCCTTTGTCTGTATACACACTCATGCCATACTTTCGGTTTAACTCCAAGGGTTCAATCCATCCATTTTCTGTTGGTGCTATAATCACAACGGATGTCTCATCATCAACTTCCTGGACTTTACTGAAATATCTAGATGGCTGATTGTTTAAAGTGACTTCAGTCACTAACTCAACTTTGTCCCCTAGCTTAATTGCATTTCTCATGTCTTACCTCTATGAAACCTCTAATTATGTCGTATTCTTAGTATATCACTCAACAAATCCAAAACCGAGTCGGAAATCCTCGCGCAAGTATCAATAATAATTATATCAGCTAATCGGTCTAATTCATATAACTTTTCAATCATATAGACCAACTGTCTCTTATCAAGTTTCAATAATTCTTGAACAGTAAACACCGCCCATTACCAGGGTAATTAAACAAAGACTTCTAAGTTCCGTTCACTAATAAAATTACCGAACAGAACAAAGTGGCTGCTCCACTAACTTCGGAACTGGGCCATCTCTATTGCACACAGCTTTGTTCTATGCACATCTGGCTTTTGTAGCCGTTTTATGGTTACAAAATGTTGTGCATAGATTCCACGGTCGGATTTTTATTTCATTGTGAATACCTTGCTTTTCGAGAAATTTACTATGAAATGAAAAAAGAGGCTGTGCATGAAATAAAAAAGGGTCTACACATCTCTGTGTAAACCCTGTATATTTGCTCTCTAAATCTCTATATCTCTATTTTTATTTTAGATTTTCTCTACTTCTTCAAGTAAGATATCATTCAGTATCTTGATATATGTACCTTTCATGCCTAGAGATCTGGATTCTATGACTCCGGCACTTTCAAACTTACGCAGTGCGTTAACGATGACGGATCTTGTGATCCCTACTCTGTCTGCAATTTTACTTGCTACAAGTATGCCTTCATTGCCTTCAAGTTCATTAAATATATGTTTGATGGCTTCTTGCTCTGAAAAAGATAACGTACCAATTGCAGACTTAACAACGCTGATTTTTCTTGCTTCCTCTGAATTCTCTTCGTTGATAGAGCGCATGATTTCCAGACCAACTACAGTAGAACCATACTCACCAAGAATAATGTCTTCAATGTCAAACATCTCTTCTTTACGGTAAATAAACAATGTTCCAAGTCGTTCACCAGCAATATCAATTGGTACAATCATACCAACAGAAGCCGTACTGTTTACTGCTGCACTAAATCCAAGGGTTGCCATGTTGACATTCTCTTTTGTTGAAAGAATGTTTAGCAAACGTTCGTTGAGTTGATCATCAATATAGTCACCAAGTTCTCTGGTTAATAATTCCTTGATCTCTTGAACGCCATCATGCATAAATGATGCCAACAATTTACCTTTTTTACTAATGACCAATGTATTGGTTTTCAGAATGTCACTCATCACTTCACAAATATCTGTGAAGACAACTCTTTGTGTACCAGTTTTTTGTAACAGTTTATTGATTTTTCTTGTTTTATCTAAAAGTTGAACGCTCAATTGAATCCTCCTGATAACCCTCTCAAGGTTAAGTATCATTTCTCGTAAAATAATTATACACTGATTTGTTTACCAACTCAACATATATAGAAATAATTATGAATTTTCATTTTTTTCAATCACATGCTTACATGCGTCGTTGCTACACACTAATTTTTTGCCTTTATCCATCATTAATGCGCCACACTTCTCACATTTTTCAGCTGTTGGCTGATACCAAGTCATGAAATCACATTCAGGGTTATTCTCGCATCCGTAGTATTTGCGACCCTTCTTCGTCTTCTTCTCAAGTACCTGACCACCACATTTGTGACAGTTAACACCTTCAACCTTAATAAGAATTGGTTTGGCATTACGGCACTCAGGGAAACCAGGACAAGCAAGAAACTTACCAAATTTGCCAAGCTTTATGACCATCATCCGGCCACACTTTTCACATGCAATATCAGTTTCTTCATATTTAAGTTCAATCTTCTCAATCTCAGTTTCTGCTATTGCTACTTTTTTAGCAAAATCAGGGTAGAATTCTCTTAGTACTTCCTTCCACATCAAATTGCCTTCTTCAACTTCATCCAGTCTTTTTTCAAGATTGGCGGTGAAATTAACATCAATAACACTACTGAAGTAATCTGCTAACATAACATTAACAATCTCACCTAGTTCAGTTGGGAAGATCTGACGTCCCTCTTTATTCACATAACCTCTTGCCATGACGGTAGCGATGGTTGGTGCGTAAGTTGAAGGTCGTCCCACACCGTTTTCTTCAAGGGTCTTAACAAGACTTGCCTCTGTATACCTTGGTGGATGTTGAGTGAAATGTTGCAGGGCAATCAAATCATTCTTAACCAATTGTGACGTTTCAGTGAGTGCTTTAACCGATTGATCGCCTTTTTTCTCTTCATCGTCTTTATAAACCTTTAGGAAACCATCAAATTTCATGGTTGATACAGCCGTTGTAAATCGATACTCTGCAGCATCAATTTTAACTGACTTCACATTATAAACAGCTGGATTCATCCGGCTAGATACAAATCGTCGCCAAATCAAATTATATAATTTGTGCTGATCTCTTGACAATGATGCTTTGATCTCATCTGGCTGAAGATGTACATAAGAAGGACGGATTGCTTCATGAGCATCCTGCACACTACCCTTCTTCTTACCTACTACATTCACTGGATTAACGTATTCTTCACCAAATTTCTCGCTAATATAGGTCACACATAAACCATGGGCTTCATCTGAGATACGGGTTGAGTCTGTACGAAGGTAAGTAATCAAACCAATCGTGCCTTCACCTTTAACCTCAATACCTTCGTACAGCTGTTGAGCGATACGCATAGTTTTTATTGCAGAGAAGTTTAATTTCTTAGAAGCTTCTTGCTGAAGTGTACTTGTAATAAACGGTAAGTATGGATTCTTCTGACGTTCTTTTTCTTTCACATCAGCAATGGTATAGGTTGCATCTTCTATAACTTTTAGAATTTGATCCACTTCTTCTTGAGTCTTAAGTTCTATCTTCTTGTCATGAGTCCCATAGAATTTGGCATTAAACTGATCTTTTGTTCCTTCAATAATCAAATCAGCATCAAGACTCCAGTATTCCTCCGGAATGAAGCTATTAATTTCATTCTCACGATCACAAATCAATTTCAGCGTGATGGACTGAACACGACCTGCACTTAAGCCTTTTCGTACTTTCTTCCAAAGAACAGGACTCATCTTGTAACCAACAACTCGGTCAAGAAGTCTTCTTGCCTGTTGCGCATCAACAAGGTTCATATCGATTTCCCTTGCATTTTTAATGGAGTCCTTTACCGCTGTTTTGGTAATCTCATTAAAAGTTATTCTATAAGTCTTCTTATCTTCAAGTCTTAGAGAATGGAGTAAATGCCAAGAGATGGCTTCTCCTTCACGGTCAGGGTCAGTTGCGAGGTAAATCTTGTTTGCTTTTTTTACTTCCTTACGAAGTTTTGCAAGAAGTTCCCCCTTCCCTCGAATCGTTATGTACTTTGGTTCAAAGTCATTATCCACATCAATACCTAATTGACTCTTAGGTAAGTCTCTAACGTGACCCATAGATGCTTCAATCTTATAATTTGAACCTAGAAATTTTTTGATCGTCTTGGCTTTGGCCGGCGACTCAACAATGACCAGATTTTTTGCCATATTTCCCTCCGTGTGACTACGTAATACACTACTGCTTCTTCATTAATAGTCTCTAATATAATGTTTATTAGGGAGCTGTATAACAGCACCTTTGATTTCCAATTTCGTTAAGATAAACTGCAATTCATTCATCTTAAGGGTTGTCGCTCGTGCAATTTCATCTATAAAGATAGGCGACAGACTGATACAAGAATATACTACTTTTTCTTTTTCTTCAAGTATTATTTCTAAAATTGGTGAACAATTCCCTTCATTGTTAGAATAAATTGAATATTCTTCAAGGATATCTTTCACCTCAAACACAGGTTTTGCACCAAGTCGAATGATGTTGTTAGAGCCTGAATTAGTGCGGCCTAGAACGTCTCCAGGTATAGCAAAAACATCTTTCCCATAGTTCAGTGCGTAGTCCATAGTAATGAGAGAACCACTTTTTTCTTTTGCTTCAACAAGGACAATGCCTTGACTTAAGGCTGCAATAATTCTGTTTCGCATTGGAAACAAGCCTGGTAAAGGCTGAACATCTAGTCCATATTCTGAAATAACACACCCCTGTTTAACAATTTGTCTCATCAAATCATAATTATGTTTTGGGTAACAGACATTGATGCCACAACCGAGAACCGCCGTCGTAAACCCCTCACCTTTTAGGGCACCCATATGACTATGACTGTCAATGCCTGTTGCCATGCCACTAATGACGTTAACACCATGTTTGGCCAAATCTTCACCAAACCTTTCTGCCACCTTTCTGCCATAAGCCGTACATTTCCGAGACCCAACCATGGCTATGTTCAGCTTGTGCTTCAAAAAAATACCGCGATAGTATAACACATAGATTGGTTCATATAAACGGTACAATTCATCTGGGTAATGTTCATCTTCCACAGTGACGAAACCGACCCCATATGCTTCAAGCTTCAGAACATAATCGCCCAATTCTTTAATGTCTCTAGAAGCAATAAAATTGTCAAAATCACCAGGAGCGAAGACACTGTTTTCCATGATTTGTTTAATGTCACTTCTAGGAGCTTCAAATAACCCTTTAGGGCTTTTTTGATAATTCAGTAACGCTGCAATCTTACGTACACCAATGTTTGGTATTCTTGTTAACCATAGCCAATAATCTCGATCTTTCATAGCCCCTCCTATCTGTTCCAGTACTTTCTGTCCAATGTTCTGTATTGAATTGCTTCTGCCACATGGTTCTCTTTAATTAATTCTGAATCGTCTAAATCAGCGATGGTTCTAGCCACCTTCAATATTCGGTGATACGCTCTAGCACTAAGCCCCATTTTCTCAAAAGCAAAACGAATCATTTTCTGACTTGCTTCATCCAAAACACAGATCTTATCTATGTCTTTTGCTCTCAGATGCGCATTGTATGTTATGTCCATGTCCTTATGGCGCTCCATTTGAAGCTTCTGTGACGCAAGAACGCGCTCCATGATGGCCATAGACCCTTCGCCCTCCCCTCCATCATTAATCGCTTTAAAATCCACTGTAGAAGCTTCCACGTGCAAATCTATTCTATCTAGGAGAGGCCCACTGACCTTATTTAGATATCGTTTTATCTGATATGGTGTGCAAGAACACTTATCTGCGTCCGGATAATAGCCGCAAGGGCATGGATTCATGGAACATACCAGCATAAATTTGGCCGGGTAATCGATGGTTGCACTAACCCTTGATATGGTGACTTCCCCTTCTTCAAGAGGTTGACGTAATACTTCAATAACATTTTTCTGAAACTCTGGTAATTCATCTAAGAATAGAACCCCATTATGTGCCAATGATATTTCCCCAGGCTTTGGAACAGCGCCGCCACCAATAAGCGCAGCATTAGAAATGGTATGGTGAGGTGACCTAAAAGGTCTTGTCACTACCAAGGGTTTGTCTCTTTTCATTTTTCCGGAAACAGAATATATTTTAGTAATGACGATACTTTCTTCAAAACTTACATCAGGTAATATTGTCGGCAGTCTTTTGGCCATCATTGTTTTGCCTGAGCCAGGTGGTCCAATCATTATGACATTATGCATCCCTGCAGCGGCAACTTCTAATGCTCTACGAACGTTTTCCTGACCCTTAACATCGCTAAAATCATATGGATAATCCCCCTTACGATCATCGAACAACGCTTTGACATCCACCTTAAGGGGTACTATTTCCCTTTCATCGTTTAGAAAGTCTACTACCTCTCGTAAATGACTGACACTATAAACTTCTACTTCGTCAACCACTGCAGCCTCTCTTGCATTTAAAGCAGGAACAATACAACGTTTAATCCCCGCATCCAGGGCTGAAGAAATCATTGGTAACATACCATTAACCGGACGTATGTCACCATTCAATGACAATTCACCTAAGACAATGAACTCTTCCACCTTTTTCCCTTTAATCACTTCTTTACACATCATGATGCCTACTGCAATGGCTAAATCATAACCTGCCCCTTCTTTTCTCAGTTCAGCTGGGGCCAAATTAACCGTAATGCGTTCCATGGGAAATTCATAGTTAGAATTCTTAATCGCTGTTCTCACCCGATCTGTTGATTCCTTCACAGAACTGTCAGGCATACCCACAACGTCAAACCTAGGTAGTCCATTTGACGTATCCACCTCCACGGTAACCATAAAGCCTTCCACACCAACCAGCGCAGCACTTTTTACTTGATTATACATAAATCCTCCTCCTTTTAATTAGTTTTGCACAGGAGATTGGATGAAGTACAAGGAAGACTTGTCTAATACGGTCCGAAGTGTACTTAAGTACATGAGGCTCGTATTAGGCAGGTCTGACGCCGTAATTCGCCAATATCCGAAGCAAAACAAAAAATACTCCCATAAGCTAAAGAGCTTATAAGAGTATTGTCTCATAGGAAGAGGTCAATTGTGTCCGCTATTAGCGGACTTTTGGCATATTTCTAAGTTTTATTTGATTTTTAGTTTTTACAGGACATGATTATCCAATATTGCACGCTTTTCATCAGCACTTATCTATTCCTCCAGTATATGTGTAGGGTTGAGGGTTGAGAGTTTAGGGTTTTCTCTCCACACTTAACACTTCTCTTTATATCAGTATCTATCACTGCAAGCTTTCATCAGTACTTGTCACTGTAAAATATCTTCAAATTATTTTCTTACAATGAAAAGAGATGATAACAGCTGATATCAATAATCTTGGATGAAACCATACTTTTTGACCGATTTCATGAATGGTACGGGTCCGGCCCTTTTCCTTATAAGTTGACTTATTCAAAACCAAAAAAGTTGCTTTACATCAAAGTAGAGAAATGATGTAAAGCAACTTTTTAATTTAGGCTGTATTTTGTACGGACTTATAGTTCAGCTAAACCAAGTCCACTCTATTCAATTGTTCTTGCAACTAAAATTACGCCATCGAAGCTTTCAGATCCCATTCTCACAAGATAGTCCCCATCTTCAGAAGCTGTAAATTCAACTGCATCGTATGCGCCTGTTGGGAAACTATGAATCAGTTCATTGGATGGTGAAATCAAAACGATTTGAAGATTGCCTTCCACAACGGAACTTTCACATTCGATTAACAAGGTATCACCCTCGTCCAACTCAGTGGCAAGAATATTTCCTATACCTGAAGTTGGCCCCCCACTTAACTCAATAAAATCAAAGTCGATATCTTCATGGATTCCAACGGTAGTAATATTGTTTCTTGTGTTATTGCTTGATACACCTGAGGTTGTTTGTCCTGTAGAAGTCCCAATCAACTTTTCTGCAGTGATTGTAACGAGAGAAGTATCATCACCATTTGTGTCTTCAACATGTGAACAACCAGAAACCAATAGGACAATCATTAATAGAAATACTGTTGTTTTTTTCATAAATTCCTCCATGTTTTATTCTAATTTTATCAATTGTTTTGCTTTTTTAACATGAGGATATATACTTATTCATATTGCTTTGGTCTTAGGTTTCTTTGATTGTTTGTAACTAAAGAACCATCAATTTCAATAGTATTATGATGATATGTTGTTCTGCTTAAAGAGCGCATAATTAACAACGATTATAGTAGTATGCGGACTATAACTACGCTACAGGATGTTTTTCTAAATACCCCCGTCTCCATTTTGCGAGTTTTGCATTTTTAGCGGCTATAACCTTGTTTGTGCAATTTTGTGTTTTTGTGGCTATATTTTGTGGCTATATTTTTGTATAATAAGAAATCTCATGCAACTAACCACTAACCACTAACCACATCATTGTACTTATCTTCCACCAACGCCAACATCCCAAGTGCAGTACCAAAGCTCGGTTCTTCTAAATAAGTGGTTTTGAACCCAAACAAGGCGCTATATTTAGCAAAAAGATCTGTCACAACGCGGTTGTTCGTAACACCACCACATAAAATAATATCTTTTACCGGACTATGAAAAAGCAATGCCCTAACCATGGATACAATTGACTCCGTTACCAAACTATGAATGCCAAGGGCCACATCACCTTCACTACCACCTTCTTTGCCAAAGTTTGCCACGGTTACATCTCCAGCTAACCAGCCAAGACCCTGAGGATAAATATCGTCAATAACAATATTCACTGCGCTTAAATCACCTTGTGTTGCTAGAGCCTCCAGCGCGTCGGGATCCGATGTTCCCAACATCCGCTCACCTAAACCTAACAAGGCTCCTCCACCAATGCCCGTACCATTCAGATGTCTATACCCCTCATCAGAGTATAACGTGAAGGATGTCCCCGTACCCATATTGGCCACAAGTCCTTCACGAAGACCTAAGTATTTCACAATATAGGCTGTACACTCTAGTTCATCCAACTTAATGTAGTTGTCGGCATCCTCTAAGTGACGTTCTCCTGACCCCGTGACAAATACCTCGTCCGGATTATAACGCTCCACCAACTCAAGGTAATGCTTCTCAGGTCTATACTCATCCATTTTAAGTAAAACAAGGCCACTGTCACTTTGGACAGCCGCCTTAATTTTTGTTGTTCCTATATCCAAACAAAGTATTGTCTTCATTATTTTTCTTCCAATATTTTCTTCAGTTCATCCATGAATGTGTTGATATCTCTAAACTCTCTGTAGATCGAGGCAAACCTAACGTAAGCAACTTCATCCAGCCCCTTCAGATTCTCCATAACCATCTCTCCAATAATATGACTCTCAACTTCTTTTTTCATTGAGTTATACAATTGATTCTCGATGTCATCCGCCAAATCATCAATGGCTTTAATAGGCACTGGACGTTTATGACAAGATCTCACTAAGCCGGACATTAGTTTCTGACGGTCATAAGATTCTCTTGTTTCGTCTTTCTTAACGACTATAAGAGGCATACTTTCGACAGTTTCATAAGTTGTGAAGCGTTTATTACATTCCTCACACTGTCGTCTTCTTCTAATAGCATTGTTTTCTTCTGATGGTCGCGAATCAATAACTTTAATCTTATCACAACCACAATATGGACATTTCATTGGTATTCCCTCACTCACTTAAAAAGTAAAGCATGGCCGTAGGACCATGCTCAGTATTGTTTACTTCTTGTTTCTACGTAACCAAGTAGGGATTTCAATCTCATCATCGATTGGCGCCTTCTTAGGTTCAGTAGCATCAGCTTCTGTAGCCACTTCAATCGCCGGTTGTGCTGATGTTGTTTCTGCTGTAGTTTTTGCTTGATCAGTTTTTCCAAAAGTTGTGGTGGCTTCTGCTGCAACTTTGTCTTTAAACGTTGTTGCCGGGAATGGATCAACGGCTGTTGCTTCAAAACCTGTGGCAATGACAGTAATAACTATTTGATCTTCAAGATTATCATCAATGGACTGACCGTAAATAACATTGGCATCATAACCGGCAGCTTCTTGAATCAATTGAATTGCATCATTAGCATCAAACATAGACATATTCATATCGCCGCTAATATTAATCAACATATGCTTAGCACCGTCAATGGTTGTTTCAAGCAACGGACTTGAAATTGCCGATCTAGCAGCTTCTTCTGCCTTGTTCTCTCCACTAGCCTGACCAATACCAATATGTGCAACACCCTTATCTCTCATAACCGTTGCCACATCAGCAAAGTCAAGATTAATAATACCTGGTGTATAGATCAAGTCTGAAATACCAGCAACCCCTTGTTGAAGGACTTCGTCAGCCTTCTTAAATGCATCTCTCATAGTTGTTCTTCTATCAACAACAGAAAGAAGCTTCTGATTAGGGATCACAATCAATGTATCAACTGACTTCTTAAGCTCTCTAATACCCTGTTCAGCATTCTGCATTCTACCTCGGCCTTCAAATTCAAAAGGTTTGGTGACAACACCTACTGTCAGGATGTCTAGTTCTTTTGCAATGGATGCAATAACAGGTGCTGCACCTGTACCTGTTCCACCACCCATACCGGCAGTGATAAAAATCATGTCATGGCCTTTGATTATTTCAGCAAGTTCATCACGGCTTTCTTCAGCAGCTTTTAGACCGATTTCAGGTTTTGCACCTGCGCCAAGTCCTCTGGTCAACTTCTCACCAATCTGAACTTTAGTTTTTGCCTTAGAACCATTTAATGCCTGTACATCTGTATTTACAGCAACAAACGCAACGCCTGTCACTTCATCTTCTACCATTCGGTTAACCGCGTTGTTACCACCACCACCAACTCCGATGACGACAATTTTGGCTGCATTTGCGTTGTCATTCATATTAATTTCTAGCAATTTTATATCCTCCTCATGACTTTGTTATCTGTGCCATTAAAGGTTCATCCACAAGATGTAACCTTTGCAACACTAAAGCCCCAATATATTGTGCTTAATTCCACTATATATACTTATGTCTATAATATAGTTTTTCAACACATTAATCAACCATAATTTCGAACTATTGATGATTTATTGGACCTTTTCTTTAAATACATAGGCTTCTTTCTCCTCGCGTAGGTCAATAGACCCTTCTAGAGGACTTTCTAGTGCATCTATGACCTTTTTGGCCGCTGTCATTTTTCTGTTATACGCTGTTAATTCTCCAATAAGCAATGTTACTTTTCCACTACGAAATTGAATGTCTGTTCCATCACCCTCTGTAAAAGTGACTTCGTTAATTCTAATCGGTGTCTCTGATAAAAGATTGACTAACTCGGTCACAACAGCCATAAGGGCTTCATCCATAACTAGCTGTTCAGACTCTATAGGTGCTTCTAAGACTAAACCAACAATCAACGGCTGATCCAACATAGGATGCCTAGCAATCTTTTTTATGGTCAATTGCCTATCTACTGCTAAATACTCATCCTCATAGGCCACATAAACCACTGAATCAATGAACTCTTTAAACACATAATTATCACTGTCCACCTGAAGATCTAAGGTTCCCGCAACCGCTGCATCCAATGATTTCAAGACTTCACCAGCATCTTTCATCTTCCTGTCTAATTCCCTGGTGTCGCCAAAGATAATTTTAATGTCTCCAGCATAACCGTAAATCATCCCGGCATCACCTTCAACAAATACAATTTCAGATAACTTCACCTGATATTTGTTGCGTAGATGATAAAAATCCAACATAGCCCTCAGAACTTCGGGGGTGACATCCAATTTCTCCCCTAGGGAAGCAGAGCTAAAATACAAGCCGTCAATAG
>RCND010001612.1_pt1 | contig 12795 bp, 13 predicted proteins | sample 2041351 | NCBI WGS metagenome assembly RCND01 (sample SAMN09708230, study PRJNA481090) | Marine sediment metagenome, whole genome shotgun sequencing project. | biome: marine sediment; feature: ocean; material: sediment; isolation source: Sewage treatment plant 12B marine sediment (STP12B) ...
CTTTTCTCCAGGGTTTTCGACGCCCTTACGGGTACCTTCCTCCGGTTCTTCTGAAACACTCCCCCGGTATTGGATTAACGGTAATAGATAAGTTGTACAAAAGATGTGATTCGTAAGTGCTTGAGCAAAGTGGTATCGAGACCATCGGATGCCGAGGGCAGCGCTAGGGCCAATGCTGCTTTGCGCAGGCGCTGCAGAATCTCCGCTGATGAGTCTTAATCCGGGCCGGGGCCTTCCCCACATGCGATTCCGGCGTTATGATACCGACCGTGAATTGTGGAATCGTAGGCCTCCCCAACGTGGGCAAATCAACTATTTTCTCGGCGCTGACTTCTGCCCCTGCGGAGGCAGCCAACTACCCCTTTTGTACCATCGAACCCAATATTGGTGTCGTCTCGGTACCGGATCCCCGGCTGGATCGGATCAACAGCATTATCGAAGCGGATAAAGTTGTTCCAGCCATTACAGAATTCGTTGATATCGCCGGGCTGGTGAAGGGAGCCTCAAAGGGCGAAGGTCTGGGAAACCAATTTCTTGCGAACATCCGCAGTGTTGGTATTATCGCCCACATAGTGCGCTGTTTTGAAGATGAGGACGTTGTTCATGTAGCGGGGAAGGTTGACCCGGTTTCGGACATCGAAATCATCAACATCGAACTTGCGTTGGCGGATCTTCAGTCTGTTGAAAAGCGGCTGGACAAGAACGCTCGCCAGGTGAAGGCCACGGATCTGAAAATCCGACAGGAAGCCATCGCAGTACAAGCCCTTCTGGAGCGTGTCTCCGCCCATCTGAGTGAAGGCAACCCGGTCAGATCAATGGATCTCTCCGATGACGATGCCGCACGGCTCCGGGAATTGTTTCTGATCACAGCGAAAACCCAGATATATGTCTGCAATGTGGATGAAGATGGTATCGATGGTGAGTCGGCTTATGTAAAGGCCGTTCGCAGCATCGCTGAGGCTGAAGGGGCTGAAATTGTTGTTCTCTGCGGGAAGCTGGAAGCCGATATCGCTGCTCTCGACGACCCCGAAGAGAGAACTGTGTTTCTTGAAGAATCGGGCCTGAGTGAATCAGGACTCTCCCGACTCATCAGGAGTGCCTATACAACGCTGGGTCTTCGGACTTTTTTCACTGCCGGTGGAGTCGAAAATAGAGCATGGACATTCAAGGAAGGTGCTACCGCACCCCAATGTGCCGGGGTAATTCACAGTGACTTCGAGCGTGGTTTCATTAAGGCTGACGTGTATCACTGTGATGATCTTTTTGAGCTCGGCAGTGAATCTGCGGTGAAATCAGCCGGCAAACTCCGCATGGAAGGCAAGGAATATGTCGTCCGTGACGGAGATGTTATGCATTTCAAATTCAACGTCTAAGATAAATCTGTCAAACACGAGAGGCGTACACCTCTCGTTACAACCTCTTCTCAGGAACTCTAGAAGCTCGGTGTCGACATGATGTCCGGTGTGTTGGAGTCCGGGAATCCGCCGGCGGATGTATCAATTACCCTGTAGATCCGTATCAGCCATCGGGCTTCGGCGAGCATGTCCCGCATGTCATCTTTGTCCGACCTGAATGATCGGTAGAAGTCCGCGGCATCGTTGTAGTTTCCGGCCTGGAATGTGCCGGGAGCGAGTCCCAGTCGGTATGCATCTTCAAGGCCCACCAAGGTGTTGAAGGTTCGTTCGGCAACCGGGAGTATGGCTCTCAGTTCCAGCATTCCGGGGCTGACCGCCCTTTTATCACGGATGACATCGCCTGTCGGCGGAATATCTGCACCGTCCCGGACAATTCTTTCCCAGCGGTCGAATATCTCACTCTGGGAATCCAGCTCCTGCATTGCACGTTCCAGGCGAGGCATTTGCTGGTCCCACTGTCCGGAAAATTGCTGTATAGACATGCCGGCGTTGATTTTCAAAGCTTCAAGCCTCAAACCCTGCCAGTACTGGCGATAGAGTTCAATATCCGATGGTCCCACAGAAACTGCGGACATCTGTGCCTTGTCGTCAATGGCGGCGACGGTTCCGGGTTGGGCCTGAACGGTTCGCATATTGGTTTTACTTTCCACGCGACCTTCGGGGACTGTTACCAGAACGGAACGGTCTGCGGCCATATCAACATTGAATTCAGTGCCACGGACAGCCATTACAGCTGAGTCAGTCTGAACTTTGTAGGATTCCCGGGACGATAATTTTCCGACTTTAAGGCTTAGAGAGCCTCTCAGCATCTGAAATATAGTTTCAAGCCTGGAAGAACTTTTCTGGCTGCTCTCAAAATAAAATGCGGTACCGGACTGACCCTTTCCCAGCGCCCCCGCCGATGGTGCGGACAGTTCAATCTCAACATATCCATTGGCTCCGGTCTCTACGGTGTCGGATTGTTCAATTCTGAGTCCGATATTGATATCCCCCGGGGACAGGTATCGCCCGTTCCTGGAGATTTCGACGCCACCCTCAAGGTAGCTGATGACACCGACGGCGGATTCCGCAGATACGGATAATGTAGCGGTGAGCAGAAGTACTCCCGCGGTAAGCAGTCTGGACATGTTCATGTGGCAAATATAACCCTCTGTTCCCCGGGATTCAAATAACAAAAAAGCCGACGGTGATATTCCGCCGGCCTTTGTTCATATTTTACTGACCTGGTTACTGGTTCACTGGAGAATCGACACCTGCAGACCGCGGCGGATTTTCGGCTACTTCAGCATTCAGTCTTTCCAGTGCCTGCTCGGCTTTAAATTCGGCGAATGCGGCATCTTCGTTTCTGCCGAATACATTGCCTACTTCTTCAATCATGGACGCTCTGGGGAAATAGACCATGACGTACCAGGTTCCGTCATTTGCCGGATACTGTTCTTTGGTTATCGCACCCTGAAGTTCAATGTCAGCAACTTCCTTGGAGATCCTTTCCACAAAGGTGAGGGTTTGGGTATTCCCATCGGCTCCGGATTCCTGGGCATAATCGGTGAGCATGGTTTCGACACTGACTGCCACCTGTGCTGCGATGTCAGCTCGGGCTCGTGCCAGTGCTGTTGTACGGGACAGGTTGTCATCCGAAAGCTTCGCCATTCCCAATCCTACAAACTGATCCTCAGGTGTGGGGGGGTTCAGGAAGAAGTCGGGAAGATCCCGGCGTTCAGGAGGTCCGGTTTCCTCTTCCGCATCACTTGATGCACAGGAAGCTAGAGCCATTGCGGCCAATAAGGTGATCACAATTCCGATCTGGAAAGATTTCTTCATTTTTTTCTCCTTGTCGTCGTTCTTCGACGGTTTTTCAGGAACTTCATGATGGAGTATAACGTCGTCGCTTATGTAAATTCCATGAACAGGGGAGGACTTTTCATTTTTTTTCTCATAAAACGGGGGCTGACTACAATCAGTGCCGGGAGGCAAAGGTGATTCAGACCAAAATAACCGGAGGCGGTCATCTACCCTTTTTTGAAAATCGCTCGGGTTTTTCCAGCGGCAAAAGCATCTTTCAGGGCTTCAAACCCAGCCTCCGGGGCCTCGAATTCAAGCATGCGCCGCCCGATATCTTCCGGGCGATGCGCATCTGATGAGGCGCTCACCGGCCAGGGGTCTGTTACCTCGTTCTCCAGCGGTTCGGTGCACTCAACAGCCTCGAAAGGGCCTTCGGGTAGAAATCCCAACTGACCGAGCACCCCGAATGCAGGCCGATTGATATGGGCGGGGATGAGTATGCCGCCTCGGCGGCGGCACCAGGAGCCGAGGTCGTCGAGAGAAAAGTCGGTAGCCCCGAGAATAAGGAGTTTTTCCAGCATCCCCTCGATTTCCTCATTTTCATTCACCCATATCTGATCTCCGAAGGATTCGGGGTCGAATTTTTCTGATTCGAGGCGCTGATAGGTCTCTTCTCCAGCATCGAGGGCGGTCTCAACGGTTGGGAAAAGCGTGAGTGCATGCACCTCTTCCCGAGTGGTGATTTCGATTCCGAAGACGGCCGCCAGGCCTTCATCCCGGCAGGCGGCGGCGAAGGCCGGGGCATTCAGGGCGCTGTTATGATCGGTTATTGCAATGAGATGCAGGCCCAGTTCCCGGGCTTTTCGTGCAATTGATTTTGGAGACGCGGAGAGGTCACCACAGGGGGAGAGGCAGGAATGAATATGCAGATCAGCGCGAAATAACGGCATCTTGGGGTTCAGTATGAAGGCTATGGGCGGCAGAGGTCACTTAAAATCCTCCAAGCTCATGAAGGCGCCAGCCGGCCTCGTACTGATTATCTCCGGTAACAAATATGGGGATGTCTTCGTTCCGGGCAGCCTCAATCATGTCTTCGGGTATCGGACGGTTCGACGCGATAACAAGTCCCGCAAGATCTTTCAGAACGGCGACGGCCACGGTATTCTTGTGGGCCTGAATGGTTATGAGAAGCTGGCCCTCGTCGGAATGAGCCATGACATCCGAGAGCAGATCAGAACTGAATGCCCCGGTTACATCCCTGTCGTCCCATCCGTCCCATGCTTCTCGATATTTCAATCTGGTACTCAGATCTTTCAGGGTCATGCTGTTCCCTCGACGAGTTCTTTTTCCCCACAGTTGCCGTTTTCAAGGCAATTCACCATCGGTGATCCTTCCCGGGTCTTCCGATCTTCCAGAGAGTTCACCAGGAAAAAGAGATTTTCGATTTCCAGGCCGATATTCACGTTGTGAATGACACAATCGCCGGTACATTTGAGTTCCACCGGGGCAAAATTCAATATCCCGTGAATGCCGCCTTCCAGAAGCCTGTCCCGCACTTCGGCAGCTGCAGCAGCGGGCACGGTGAGCAGCGCCACTTTGACCTCGTGATTGGCGATGAACTCTTCGAGTTGTTCCATTGCCATGACGGGTATACCGCCGATATCTGTGGATGGAGGAGCCAGATCGAAGCCGGCAACCAGCTTGATGCCTTCCTTATAGAAGGCTTCATGATTCAATAGAGCCCGGCCCAGGTTTCCACATCCCACAAGTATGGCTTCCTGAGCTTTCTTGCCCCCCAGGAGGCGGTTGAGCCTTTCAAGCATGGCGTCGATGCTGTATCCCCCCCGGCGGTTCCCCTGCATTTCTATCTTCGCCAGGTCTTTTCGAACCAGAGCAGCAGATATACCGATGGCATCGCCGAGATTGTTCGAAAAGACTCTCTCGAGCCCCAGAGAACGGAGCTGTATGAGGACACGTTTGTACTTCATTAGTCTGAGCATGAAATCTTTTCGTACCATGATTGATATTTATTGTGCCGACCGGAACAACAAATGTCAACAAAATATTAAATAGTGTAACAAAAGGCGCAATATATCGCATAATGGTATTGATAACTGCTAAGTGGGGTCGTTATACTGGCGTCTATTCCGCATTGAGCGCCCTTTGTTAAGGCAGATGAATATATTTTGGAGGTTTCATGGCTACAGCTGCTAAAGAAACGACCCTGACTGAAGGACTGAAAAACTTTATCGAGGAATGGAAGGACCGTCCCGGTAATCTCATCATGATCCTTCATAAGGTACAGGAAGAGTACAAATACGTTCCCCGGGAAATTGCGTTCGAGGTGGCTCGTCTCCTGGATGTTCCACTGGCGAAGATCTACGGAGTAGTGACGTTTTATCACTTCTTCAAGCTTGAGAAACCCGGCGAGAACAACCTGCAGGTTTGTATGGGAACCGCCTGTTACCTCCAGGGCGCTGCTGATCTGATCAGTGAGTTGGAAAACCTCCTGGATATCGGGGTTGGCGGAACCACTCCTGACGGCAAGTTCTCCATTGAAGCCGTGCGTTGTGTCGGCTGTTGCGGCCTCGCACCGGTTCTTGTGGTTGATGGGGAAGTCTACGGCAAGCTGACCACCGAGAAGCTGCCGGAGGTACTCGCCCACTATAACAGCTGATGCACGCATCCCTGGCCGATGTTCTTACCGATCTGGTTCAGAACAGTGTCGAAGCCGGAGCGGAAAATATCGCTGTCACTCTCGATGAGGGACCTGATGAAATCCGTTTCATGGTGGAAGACGATGGCAAAGGGATGGATAAAGGCACCCTGGATAAAGCCGAAGATCCTTTCTGGACCGACGGCAATAAACATCCCGGGCGCCGCGTAGGGTTGGGCATCCCTTTCCTCCGTCAAATGGCGGAGCAAACCGGAGGACGGGTCGATATCGACTCGGTTCCCGGAAAGGGAACCACGGTGGAAGCGGTATTTCCCGCCCATCACCTGGATCTGCCCCCACTCGGAGATACGGTTCTGCTTTGGGTGCAGTGCCTGACTTTCGGTGGTGACTACAACATAGGTATCCGGCGTATTCGCCGGGAATCCGGCAGTCCCGAGGGTCTGTACGAAATTGACCGGGCCGGACTTTCAGACGCCCTAGGCAGCCTGGAAGATGCCGGAGCCCTGGGACTCCTGAGGGATTACCTGAATTCCCTGGAAGAGTCCCTGAACGAAGAAAATGAAGAGATAGGAGATTCATAGATGGCCAAAATGACCCTTGACGCCCTCCGCAAGCTCCGGGAAGAGCAGAAAGAGGCGGTCGATCGCCGGGAAGGCGGCGACAAGAGCATCCACATTATTGTCGGGATGGGAACCTGCGGAATCGCCGCCGGTGCCAAAGAAGCACTGAATGTGTTCCTCGGCGAAGCTTACACCCGGAAAATGACCAATGTCGTAGTGAAGCAGACCGGATGTATGGGGCTCTGCCATGCCGAACCCACCGTTGAGGTGAAGATGGATGGTATGCCCGATACCCTGTATGGAAATGTTGACGGCTCAATAGCCAAGAAGATTGTTGCGATACACCTTCTGGGTGGAAAACTTGTCAACGAGCATGTATTCGACTATCCCGCCAGGGATATTCATAAGGAGTAGCCCATGGCCATAAAAAATTACTGCCTGGTATGCGGTGGAACCGGTTGTGAAGCGGGTAAAGCTGACGCCATTTATCACGGTCTGAGATCGGCGGCTGAAATCAATGGAATCGGAGAAGACGTACAAATCGTCAAGACCGGTTGTTTTGGTCTCTGCGAGAAAGGACCCATCGTCAAAGTTCTTCCTGAAGAGGCCTTCTACGTCAATGTGAAGCCTGAAGATGCCGAGAAAATCGTCAAGGAACATCTGGTTAAAGGCCGGGTTATCGACTCTCTTCTCTACAAGGAAGAAGGTGCCGATAAAACCGATCTGAGTGAAATCAAATTCTATCAGAAGCAGATGCGCCTTGTACTTCGCAATTGCGGTGTCATCAATCCTGAAGACATCAATGAATATATTGGCCGTCAGGGTTATGTGGCTCTTGAAAAAGTTCTTTTTGACATGAGCTCCGAAGATGTGCTTGAGGAACTCAAAACCTCCGGCCTTCGAGGACGCGGCGGTGCGGGATTCCCAACCTGGCTTAAGTGGAAGTTTTCCGCCGATGTTAAAAGCGATGAGAAATATGTCGTTTGTAACGCGGATGAAGGCGATCCCGGTGCATACATGGACCGGTCCACTCTGGAAGGTGATCCTCATTCCATCATTGAAGCCATGACCATCGCAGCCAAAACTGTAGGATCCGATCACGGTGTTATTTACATTCGCGCCGAATATCCACTGGCCATTCAACGTCTGGAAATCGCATTGGGTCAGGCTCGGGAATACGGACTGCTCGGTGACGATATTCTGGGCAGCGGTTTCAATTTCGATATCGAGATTCGCCTCGGTGCCGGTGCATTTGTCTGCGGTGAAGAGACCGCGCTGCTGGCCTCCACCGAAGGTAACCGCGGTATGCCTATTCCAAAGCCGCCGTTTCCCGCTGTGAAAGGGCTCTTCGAGAAGCCGACAGTCATCAACAATGTCGAAACTTTAGCCAATATCCCTCTTATCATCGAAAAGGGCGGGGCATGGTTCAATTCGATCGGAACCGAAAAGTCACCTGGTACCAAAGTATTCGCGCTTACCGGTCGAATTGAAAACTCCGGTTTGGTAGAAGTTCCCATGGGTACCACCCTCAGGGAAATTATCTACGATGTAGGCGGCGGTATACGGGACGGCAAGGAATTCAAGGCAGTTCAAACCGGTGGACCTTCCGGCGGTGTTATCACAAAAGACTATCTGGATACTCCGATTGATTTCGATCATCTGACCGCTATCGGCTCAATGATGGGCTCCGGCGGAATGATTGTCATGGACGAAGACGACTGTATCGTCGACGTCACCAAGTTCTACATGGAGTTCTGCGTCGACGAATCATGCGGTAAGTGCGCCCCCTGTCGGGTGGGCACAAAACGTATGTACCAGATACTGGACAAAATCACCAAGGGCTCCGGCACCATGGACGATATCCAGAAACTGCGGGACATCGGCCACGCCGCCCAGAAAGCATCTCTATGCGGACTGGGACAGACAGCAGCCAATCCGGTGCTATCGACTCTGAGGTTTTTCGAAAATGAATACCTGGAGCATATCAACGGCCGGTGCAGCGCCGGTAAGTGTAAGGACCTGGTGTCCTACACCATCGATGCCGACAAGTGTATCGGTTGTACCGTCTGTGCCCGTAAGTGTCCGGTTCCCTGTATCGCCGGCGAACGAAAAGTCGCCCATGTAATCGACCAGAGCGCGTGCATCAAATGCGGTGCCTGTTATGACGTCTGTAAGTTCGGCGCTGTAATAGTGGCCTAGGAGGAGATGACCAAATGGCAATGGTGAATATCAAGATTAACGGCCAGCCTCACGAAGTAGAGGCCGGCACCACAATCCTGAAGGCGGCGAAAGCCTTTCAGGTGAATATCCCGACTCTCTGCTACCATCCCGACCTCGAGCCATGGGCTGCCTGTGGACTCTGTGTCGTGAAAGTAGAGAATTCCCCCAAGATGGTTCGAGCCTGTGCTACCACGGTAGTTGAAGGTTTGAATTACATCACCCACGACCCGGAAATCATGGAAGTCCGGAAAACCGTTGTGGAGCTGATGCAGTCCAACCATCCCAACGAATGTCTTACATGTGCCCGAAACGGCAGCTGTGAGTTCCAGGATGTTTCCGCTGACTTCTGTATCCGGGAAGAACCTTTCTGCGAAGAGCTCAAGGATCTGCCCAAGGACACCTCCACTCCATCCATCGTTCTGGATCCCCGGAAGTGTATCAACTGCGGACGCTGCGCCCTTGTCTGTCAGCAGATGCAGGATGTCTGGGCTCTGGAGTTCATCAACCGCGGTTATGAAACTGTCATCCAGCCCGCCGGCGGCGCTTTGCTGAACGAAAGCCCCTGTATCAAATGCGGCCAGTGTTCGGCTCATTGTCCTGTCGGTGCTATCTACGAGAAGGATGAAACGGATGATTTCCTGGCAGCTGTTCGGGATGAATCCAAACATGTGGCGGTTCAGGTAGCCCCGGCAGTCCGTGTGGCCATCGGCGAAGCCTTCGGCCTGGAACCCGGTACCCTGATGACAGGTCAGATCTACGCAGCCCTGAGAATGCTTGGAGCAGATGCGGTATTCGACACCAACTTTGCGGCCGACCTCACCATTATGGAAGAGGGTACCGAGCTGGTTCATCGTCTTACCAAAAAGGATGAAGGACCTCTCCCGCAGATTACCTCCTGCTGTCCTGCATGGACGGATTTCATGGAGAAATATTATCCGGACATGATTCCCCATTTCTCCACAGCCAAAAGTCCCATGATGATGCAGGGTGCGGTTACCAAGACCTACTACGCTGAGAAAGAAGAAATCGATCCTAAAGATATCTACTCGGTGGCCATCATGCCCTGTACTGCAAAGAAGTACGAAATCGGCCGGGATGATAATATGCACGCCTCGGGATATAACGACATGGATCTGGTTCTCACCACCCGTGAGCTGGCCAGACTTATTAAACGGGCCGGCATCGACTTTCTGAATCTCAAAGAAGAACTGGCCGACAGCCCTATCGGAGCCTACTCCGGTGCGGGTACCATCTTCGGTGTTACCGGCGGTGTCATGGAGGCGGCCCTGAGAACCGCTCATGTGCTGGTAACCGGAAACGAGCTCGAGAATGTGAACATCCAGGCCGTTCGCGGAATGGAAGGCGTTCGGGCCGGCGAAGTTCCGGTAGGTGATGTCACTTTGAAAGTGGCGGTAGCCCACGGTATGGCCAATGTCCGGCAGCTCATGGACGAAGTCCGGGAAGCCCGGGATTCAGGAAAAGAACCCCCATATCACTTCATTGAAGTGATGGCCTGTAAGGGCGGGTGCATCGGCGGCGGTGGTCAGCCCTACAATACCGATGAGGAAGTCCGGCAGAAGAGAGTTGCGGGAATCTACACTGATGATGAGAAGAGTACAGTACGCTGCTCACATCAGAATCCCGAGATCATACAGATCTATAAGGATTACCTCGGCGAACCGCTCTCTCATAAGAGTCATGAGTTATTGCATACGAAATATCAGCCCAGGCCCTTGTATCAGAAATAGGAATACGAATACTTGAAGGTAGAGTGTCTGTCAGACGCTCTCCAGACGAGTAATCAGTTTTTTTTCATAACAACTCCTCCTTTTCCGGCCGCCTTTCACAGGGCGGCCGGTTTTTTCCTGATTGACCTGACATCGCCTGCCGGCTGATAATTTCCTCTGAGGTGTGGGCACAGGCTCCGCCTGATTCAGACAAAAATGGAAAAGGTTAATCTATGATGAACAATAAATTCCGCATCGCCATAGTCAGTGGAAAACTGGGTGATGTAGACGGGGTTTCCCTGGAAACGGATAAATGGATTGATGTGCTCAAAACCCAGGGGCATGAAATATTCACCATCGCCGGGCTCTATCGCCAGCCGGTCTCCGGGGTTCCGGAAGAGCAGCAGATTCTCATGCCGAGTATCAGTTTCGACTCGGCGGAGCAGAAGTATTTCGAAACCCTTGTCTTCCCTTATCTTTCAAAACGCCCTCCCCATTTCACCGAGCCGCGGATGGCCGAGATTCAGTCCGAGTTGGAGAATGCCGGGGCCGAGGTGGGCAATCATCTCTATGAATTGATCCAGGACAACAAAATTGACGTTATCATTGCCGAGAATACCAATGCCATGCCTATGAGCCTTCTCGGAGGTATCGCGGTATATCGGGTGGCGACAAAACATCGGGTGGCCACGATTTTTCATCATCATGATTTCTGGTGGGAACGCAGCCGTTTCAGCGAAAACTATATCGAGAAGCTGCTGAATCGCATCATGCCGCCTTCGGATCTGGGTACCGAACATGTGGTGATTTCCTCCTATGCCTCTCATATCCTGAAATCAATTAAAAGGGTGAACCCCCGGGTTATCCCGAACTGTGAAGATTTTGATGAGCCGGCTGTTCTGGACGAATGGAATGCCGACTTCCGCAGCGAGCTCGGGTTCGCTGAGGACGACCTCCTCATTGTCCAGCCCACCAGAATCGTTCCCCGAAAGCGTATAGAAGACTCGGTTCGTCTGGTTGGTCGGTTTATGAAGGCCTATCCGGATCTGGCTCAACGGGTAAAATTTATCATTTCCCTTTATCAGGGGGATGAACTGGATGGAAGCTATATTGAGGATATCAATGGTCTGGCCGAACGGCTGGGTGTGAAGCTTCACCTCATTGCCGAACGGGTTGCCTCCAGGCGGGAAATGGACAAGAAAGGCCGCAAACTCTATACCACCCGGGATGTTCTGATTCATGCCGATCTGGCAACCTACCTGCCGGTGTGGGAGGGTTTCGGAAATGCTTTTCTTGAGGCGGTCTCCTGCAAGGTTCCTATTGTTACAACAACATACCTGGTTTATAAAACCGATATACAGGGCGCCGGATTCCGTGGACCGGAAATTCGGGATCGATATGATGAGGAAGGCCGGTTGGAGATACCCGATGACGTTCTGGCCGAGATGCGGAAAATTCTCCTGGACCGAAAATATCGGGACCAAATGGCAGAGCACAATTTTGTGGTCGGAAGGAAGGAATTCGGCTTCGATGCCCTGAGGGAGGGGCTTTCGGGGCTTATGGAAGACTATTCTGACGAAATCAGAGCTTCCAGACGACGCCTGGCCAAGAGTTTGACCTCGTATTTTGTCTGATAGACGGCTTGCTATGTTAACCATAACTAACATAATAAGTACCGACTAATGTAAGTCTTTACAATAACAGGAATTATTCCCATTTATGGGCTTGCAAATCCACCTTCCCGCACCTATTATTATCAAAGGGCGTAGCCCGAAAATACCCTCAGAATAAGGACACGTTCATGAAAGACCTGAATGGTACCCAGACCCAGAAAAATCTGATGACCGCCTTCGCCGGCGAATCCCAGGCCCGTAACCGCTATACCTACTATGCCTCCAAGGCAAAAGATGAAGGTATGGTTCAGATCGCATTGATCTTTGACGAAACCGCAAACCAGGAAAAAGAGCACGCAAAACGCCTCTTTAAGTTCATGACCGGCGGCGATTCCGCTATAGTCGACGGTGCTGCATTTCCTTTCGGCATGATTGAAACCACCAGTGTGAATCTGGAGCACGGTGCTGCCGGCGAAAACTACGAGTGGACAACCATGTACCCCGAGTTCGCCAAGACCGCCCGTGAAGAGGGCTTCAACGAAATCGCGGCAGTCTTCGAATCCATTGCAGTGGCCGAGAAGCAGCATGAGAAACGCTACCTCGACCTCAAGAAGAATATTGATACCGGAAAGGTATTCGAGAAAGATTCCGCCATCGTCTGGCGCTGCATCAACTGTGGATACATCTTTGAAGGAACTAAACCCCCAGCAAAGTGCCCTGCCTGCGCCCATCCCCAGTCTTATTTCGAAGTTCTCGGAGAGAACTGGTAGACCGCGAGGTTATTAACGGCCGATGCCTTGG
>RCND010003651.1_pt1 | contig 12788 bp, 8 predicted proteins | sample 2041351 | NCBI WGS metagenome assembly RCND01 (sample SAMN09708230, study PRJNA481090) | Marine sediment metagenome, whole genome shotgun sequencing project. | biome: marine sediment; feature: ocean; material: sediment; isolation source: Sewage treatment plant 12B marine sediment (STP12B) ...
AAATTGGAATTTCTCATGTAAGTCTTGAGGGTGCCAAAGTAAACTTATTATCAGAAATTACAGATTGGGATTTTACAAAAGTTTATACTTCCACAAAGGAAAAGTGGAATGATTATTTAAAGCGAATTCAAATTGAAGGAGGAACTGAAGATCTAAGAATAACTTACTATACTTCTTTATATCATGCCTTTTTAGCTCCAAATATATTTAGTGATGTTGATAAAAAATATATGGGAATGGATGGAAAAGTTAAAACTGCAAAAGATTTTAACATGTACACAATATTCTCATTGTGGGATACATTTAGAGCCCTTCACCCACTAATAACAATAATTGATCCGGACTTAGCAACTGATTTTATTAAATCACTAATTGAGAAATATAAGGAAAGCGGAGCCCTGCCAATTTGGGAGTTAGCTGGTAACGAAACCGGAACTATGATTGGTTATCATTCTATTCCAGTTATTGTTGATGCTTATATGAAAGGAATTAGAGAATTTGATGTTGATACAGCTTATGCAGCGATGTTAAAAAGTGCCATGGGAAATGAGAGAGGACTTAATTATTATAAAACTATGGGTTTTATCCCAATGGATAAAGCAGATGACGCTGTCTCTACGACACTGGAATACGCTTATGATGATTGGTGTGTCGCCATTATGGCTAAGGAGTTAAATAAAGAAAAAGATTACGAATATTTTATGTCTCGCGCTAAAAATTATTTAAATGTATTTGATGATAAAACAAAATTTATGAGAGGAAGATTTAATTCTGGATTTTGGAGAGATCCATTTGATCCTATTGAACCGTCGTATTTGGGAGCCGGAGAATTTACCGAGGGTAATTCATGGCAATATACATGGTTTGTTCCTCAAGATATAGAGGGATTAATTAAGGTTATGGGCGGCGATAATTTATTTAAAGAAAAACTGGATTGTCTCTTCTCTGCAGAAACAGACACTACTAAATATCAAATGCCGTCGGATGTTACAGGATTAATTGGTCAATATGCACAAGGCAATGAACCAAGCCATCACATTTCTTATTTATATAATTATTGTGGATTCCCTTGGGAAACTCAATACTACACAAGAAAGATAATGGAAGAGTTTTTTAATTCTGAGAGAAATGGCTTATGCGGAAATGAAGATTGTGGACAAATGTCTGCATGGTACGCCTTAAGTGCTTTGGGTTTTTATCCGGTATTGCCTGGAAGTATTGAATATGCCATTGGAAGTCCGATATTCGATAATGTAAAAGTTCATTTGACAAATGGGAAAATTTTTAGCATTGCAGCAAACAATAATGGCAAAGATAATAAATACATAAATTCAGCAAAATTAAATGGAATAGATTATTCTAAAACTTATTTTACTCACAATGACATTTTGAGTGGATCAACCATAGAATTTGATATGGCCGGAGTTCCAAATAAAAATTTTGGTGCAGCCTATGACAACCGTCCAAATTCAAGAATAAATCCGGAAATTAAGCCAATTACTTATGCAAAAAACTTTGAACCGGTTATCATTCCTTATAGGTCACTGTTTGCAAATTCTATTTCAGTTGAGTTAAAATCTTTTTCTCCCAATACTGAAATTCGTTATACTCTTGATGGAACTGAACCTAATAAAAAATCGAAAATATATAGAAAACCGATAACACTTAAAACCTCATCTATATTCAAGGCAAAAACATTTGATGATCATAAGCTTTTTTCAAAAACAGTGACTAAAAAATTTCAGAAGAAAATTATCATGGATTTGGAAGATCCTTTCTATATGAAAGACGATTCAATTTATCCTACGGTAATTGAGAATAATAATTTCAGTTCCCAATATAGTGGTAATGGAAAGGATGGAATTATTGACGGCTGTTTTGGTACTCTAAATCACCACGATTCTTACTGGCAGGGATTTCAGGAACTAAATTGTGACTTAATAATTGATTTTGGTAAGATCACTAATTTGAAAAAAATAGGAGCAAATTTTTTAAATAACCAAAGTAGCTGGATATTTTTACCTAAAAAAGCTATGATCTCATTTTCTAAAGATGGAAATAATTACTCTGAATCACTGATTATATTTGAAAATGAAATTGAATTAAACCATAATAAGGAAATTGTATCGATTGAGAAAGACTTAACGACAGTTCAAGCAAGATATATAAAATTCTATGCAGAGAATATTGGTAGATTGCCACAATTTCATAAAAGTACTGGCAATAAAGCTTGGTTGTTTATAGATGAAATATTTTTCGAGTAAAAATATCTACTTTTCTTCAGCAATTATATGGTAATTATTTAATGGTGAATTTTTAATTAGTTATTTAAAAATAAAAAACCCCAATAAAAATATTGGGATTTTGTTTTAAGTCTACTCTGCCAAGTTTGAGATAAGAGTATGCTGAAATTAATCCAAATCAAAACGGTCTAGGTTCATTACTTTATCCCAAGCTGCTACAAAGTCCTTCACGAATTTTTCTTGAGAATCTTTATAACCGTAAACTTCAGCAAGTGCTCGCAGCTCAGAATTCGAACCAAATATTAGATCGACACGTGTGCCTGTCCATTTTAGTTCATCTGATGCGCGATCATGACCTTCAAAAACATCTCCTTCTTCTGAAGTTGCTTTCCACGTTGTGCCCAAATCGAGCAAGTTTACGAAGAAGTCGTTAGTAAGTGACTCAGGGGTCTTTGTAAATACCCCATGTTTTAACTTATCAAAATTAGTGTTAAGCACACGCATGCCCCCAACAAGAGCAGTCATCTCAGGTGCGGTTAATGTTAGCAATTGTGCTTTATCAATAAGCATTTCCTCCGCTGAAACAGTGTATCTTGTTTTCAAATAGTTTCGGAAAGCGTCTGCTTCAGGTTCAAGTACAGCAAAAGAATCTACATCGGTTTGCTCTTGTGATGAGTCTGCTCGACCGGGTTTGAATGGCACTGTCAAATCGTGACCGGCATTCTTTGCTGCTTTTTCGATTCCCGCACATCCGCCTAAAACTATTAAGTCTGCACGCGATACCATCTTTTTGCCTGACTGAGAATTGTTGAATTCTTTTTGGATTCCTTCTAGAGATTCCAACACTTTTGTTAGTTGGGCCGGGTTATTGACTTCCCAATCTTTTTGTGGTGACAATCGAATACGAGCACCATTCGCCCCTCCTCTTTTATCAGAGCCTCGGAATGTTGCTGCTGATGCCCAAGCGGTAGATACTAATTGTGATACAGTAAGTCCAGAGTCAAGAATCTTATTCTTAAGTGAAGAAATATCATGCTCGTTGATTAAGTCGTGTTCAACTTTTGGGATAGGATCTTGCCAAATCAATTCCTCCTCAGGAACTTCGGGTCCAATATAACGAACACGCGGACCCATATCTCGATGAGTTAGCTTGAACCACGCGCGGGCGAAAGCATCAGCAAATTCATCAGGGTTTTCATGAAAGCGTCTAGAAATAGGCTCATAAATAGGATCCATTCTTAAAGCAAGGTCAGCAGTGGTCATCATGGGTGCATATCTTTTTGAAGGGTCTTGGGCATCAGGCACCGTATCGGATCCAGCTCCATCTTTTGGAGTCCACTGAAATGCCCCGGCAGGACTTTTAACTAATTCCCACTCATATCCGAATAATATATCAAAGTAATCATTGTCCCACTTAATTGGGTTAGTGGTCCAAGCTCCTTCAATACCGCTGGTGATGGCATGAACTCCCTTTCCACTACCAAAACTACTCTTCCAACCCAAGCCTTGCTCTTCGATGCCGGCACCCTCAGGTTCGGGACCAACATGAGCTGCATCTCCAGCGCCATGACATTTACCAAATGTGTGTCCTCCTGCAACAAGTGCTACGGTTTCTTCATCATTCATAGCCATACGACCGAATGTCTCGCGAATATCTCGGCCTGAAGCAACTGGATCTGGTTTACCGTTTGGTCCTTCAGGGTTTACGTAGATTAACCCCATCTGAACGGCAGCAAGAGGATTCTCGAGTTCTCGATCACCTTCGTAACGTTTGTCTCCAAGCCATTCAGCTTCAGAACCCCAGTAGATGTCTTCCTCAGGTTCCCAAATATCCTCACGTCCTCCGGCGAATCCAAATGTTTTAAAATCCATTGACTCTAGAGCACAATTCCCGGCAAGGATCATCAAATCAGCCCACGAAAGTTTTTTTCCGTATTTCTGTTTGATTGGCCAGAGCAGGATACGTGCTTTGTCAAGATTTGCATTATCAGGCCAGCTATTGACTGGCGCAAAGCGCTGATTTCCTGTTCCTGCTCCTCCTCGTCCATCCGAGATACGATAAGTACCAGCGCTATGCCACGCCATACGAATAAATAATGGTCCATAATGACCGTAATCTGCTGGCCACCAGTCTTGGGATGTAGTCATTAATTTATAGATGTCTTTTTTCACGGCATCCAGATCGAGTTTCTTAAACTCTTCAACATAATTAAATTCCTCACCCATAGGATTGGAAAGGGAAGAATGTTGGCGAAGAATTTTTAAGTTCAATTGATTTGGCCACCATTCCCGGTTAGATGTTCCGCCGCCGGCAGTTTGATTAAGAGTTCCACCCGTGAATGGGCATTTACTTTGATTATTATTTTTTTCCATTTTTACTCCCTTTATAATAATAAACTATTAATAATGATAATTTCTTTAATATTATTTTGCATTTAATTATATGCTCGACTCCTGCAAAATTTACAGAATTATTGCTAGTTTAACAAGTCATAGGAGCCTCTGGAAATCAATAAGTTGGTTCGATACCTAATTAGCAAATTATAATTTACTTACATGGTGCTAAAAAATTCTCTCAACAATTTTTTTAAAAATAAAAAGCTCGATTTCACTTTAAAATCGAACTTCTCTTGTGCACCCCGCTTGTGTAAACCTAGCGAATCTATTTTGACCAAGATATTTGTCTATCCGTAGCATCTTCTAGTGATGTGACCTGCACTACTTCTGAACCATCCTTGTTGATTACAAAGAGATGAGATGATAATTCAGCCACAGGTTTACAAAACAATAACTTTGTTCCATTGGGAGACCAGCATAACCATATTGAATTTCAAGGATAAATGATTACAGTGTCAAATTAATTCAAATGAATAATTGAGTTGTCATGGAAATGTAAAAAGTTAATAAATTTCAATAGTTAAAACTGAATCAAAAAGTTTATTGTATATTGCTTTTCTGACAAAATTTATTTTTAGGAGAGACCATGACAAATCTATCAAACGTTACAGATAATAATAGTGTTAAATATGAAAATAATAACAGCAATAAATCCCAAAATAAATATGTTATTTTTCAGCTTGGGTCATATCCATGGCAATCCAAAGTTGAAGCTACATCGGGTTCAGGTATACTGCATGAAGCACAGCACGATGTTCTTAATACTTTAGATGGGGTTGCCAGTTATTCGATTTTCCCTTCAGGATTTGCCCGACAAAAGAACAAGGACTTAAACCGTAAAGATGTCAGGATTTACGAAATGGATTCTGAAGTGCCAGAATATAGTCACCCTAGTGGCCATCGTTGGGCGGGAGTAAGTCAAGAATATGTGGATAAATTTATTTCTGACCATGAAAAACTTGTTTACGATTATATGCTTGAAATTGAAAATTCATTTGAAGCCGATTCAAAAATTAAACTTTTCATTGCTCACCACGCGTGTATTAATTGTATTATTGCAAAAAAGGTAATGGAAAAGAGAGTTGCAAATGGGTTGTCTATTCCACCAATCGTTACCTTCTTACATGGAACTGCCATGATAATGATGGAGAATGAAATAAAAGAGGAAAATACCATTGAGTCTGAAAGAAAATGGCCATCTACATTTCACAAACAACTTACTGATATGAAGATCTTTGATGATTGCTCTAAACCTGGAAATGTGAATCTGGCTTATGCTATATCTGAAGAAAATATGGAAGTTTTCTCTTACTTATTTCCCAAGTTTGATAAGGAAAGATTTATTCTTGCAAACCCGGGATTTAATAATTGCTTTAAACCACGTCCAAATATACAAATGGAAAAAGTCTTAGAAGAATCAAAGCTAAGGCATTTAGCTTTAACTGATGAAAAGAGTTTTAATATTAGAACTGATTATAAACATATGGTTGTTTTTGTTGGACAATTCGTAGGTTGGAAGAGAATTGACTCAGTTCTAAGAGCAGCCAAAATATGGGAGGATGAATTTGGGGATGAGATTCTTACTTTAATTATTGGGAAACAAAAAGAAGAATACAATATTGAATTACAGAATTTAAATGAAAACCTAGGTAACAAAAACACTTTTTTTGTTGGTCCACTAATGCAAGAAGATCTAGCAAAATTATTTTCTGCCGCCAGTGTTTGCACATTTCCTTCTAAAGGAGAACCATTTGGAATGGTGTTAATTGAGAGCCTTGCTAGTGGCACACCCGTTGTTGGTGCTGATTCTGGGGGACCAAGGGATTTTATGACTAATGATGTTGGATACCTAGTCCCTGAAAATGATGATATTGAAATTTTTAGTAAAAATTTGGCTGAAGCTGTTATAAAATCTATTAAGGAAGACTGGAAAACAAAAATGTCGAATAAGTGTATTGAAGTAGCAGCACCATTCTCTAATTTAGAAAAAACGAAAAAGCTATTATCTGATACGAAAAATATGATAAGTGTTAAATAAAATCACTAACAATAGTTGCGGGGTTTTTTGGTTAATAAGGGAGCTGATAAAGTTTTAACAAATGGAATCAGAACAAATGTGTTGAACTTACATTAAATTTTTACTAAGTTAAATTATTCTTACATAAAACAATACTTTACCAAGGGAGTCTCATGAAAGAATTCATTGAGTATATCGCAAAACAACTTGTTGATAAACCAGAGGAAATTGTTGTGGAAGAGACTGAAACTGAAGAAAACACAATAATGCTTACCATTAAAGCTAATAAAGATGATATTGGAAAAATTATTGGAAAACATGGAAAGCATGCCCAATCAATGAGAGTTCTTTTAAATGCAGTTGGTGCCAAAGGAGGTCATCGGACAACATTGCAAATATTAGATAAGGATTGATCAGTAAATTCTCTTTATTATGTTATTCTGAGGCGGGCTTTTTTGGTTAATAAGAAAGCTTGTTAGAGAGAGATCGAATTCAGTCCTCCTTCACCACTCCTAATCAACAAAATGACATTAGCTTAGCAGTGTTTCATATTCAGAATTAAGTTAAACTAATTTTATTATTTAAGTAATTATAGTTTGGAAAAAGTATCTACTTAATCCTTCCTCAAAATTAAAGAATCATCAGAATTATACGGATTCATTAAAATCAAAAAGTCCGATGTCACTTTAAAATCGAACTTTTATTGTGCACCCTGCCGGGTTCGAACCGGCGACCTGCTGATTAAGAGTCAGATGCTCTACCAACTGAGCTAAGGGTGCGGTGCAAACTTAAGAAAATTAATTAAAAAACCCCCGCCTATTTTATTAAGCGGGGGTTGAGCGGAAAGTTATCAACAACAATTGCACATTATTTGTTCTGTTTGTTTCGCTAGATATAGTATTAATTAAAGTAATTTTTTCTATTGCATGGTACTCAGTAGTAATATATTAATTCTGAATTATTTTTAGCTCCCTATCTTTATTTCTCATAATACTTTTGTGATTTTTCATTCCCTGCAATGTTGGCATCGCCATAAGAAGGCCGAATGCTTTCAACAATGCTTTTTCAGTGGTTGTGTTCCTCACAACAAACGGGTGCTGACTTTCCGGGGTTGGTGCACCATCGGTTAGGGGAACTATTTTTACAATTTTATCACCTCTTCCTATTATCTGGTTTACAAACACCGAAACCAAATAGCTATGCATGGTATCCGGAATTCCATAAGAGTTATAATTTTCCTCCCAGAAACTTATTGTTGCTAAAGACATATACAACCACCTCTATTTAAATGTGACAATTTAGCCGGAGAATGTTCTTCTCCGGTGTATATTAAATTATATCCCGACTCAAACCTCGAAGTGCTCATATTACAAATTCAGTACCATCCGTTTACTATCTTATTTGTTTTCTTTTTAGTAAAGAAGCGCATAAAAAAATTTATCGCAGATTCAGCGCATCGCTAATTATGTCTTAAAGCGAAAAATTCGTCGTGTGGTTTTTTATTTTTTTACAGGAAGGAATCATGAATTAATTTTTGATTGTAACAATGTCCGGCTTACATTCACGAATGCAATGCTGTGAATATGTTGGGTATTTCAAAAGAACTTTAAATCAAAAATTGAAGAGGTATTTATCTTTGATGAGGTACAAAAAACCCCTGCCTAAATTTATAGACAGGGGAAATAGTATTGAATTTCTCAATTAGATTTAAGCATTTGGAGCATTTGGTTTTATGTTTGATTAACACGGAACAAGTTCTTAGGATCATACTTGTTTTTAATTTTCACTAACCTATCATAATTGTCTTTATAAGATGCCTTTACTCTATCCTCTCCCTCATCCATCATCATATTAATATATGCACCACCAGCAGAATACGGATGTATAGCATCGTAATAATCCTTAGTCCATTTTGTGATCATTTCTTTATTAGCAGGATTAGGATCGACACCTACCATCACCTGAGCCCAGTTTGCATCCCTATATGCCCAGGGAGTATCATTTTTACCAACTTTACTTGCTTTTCCATTGATAGGATAAAGATGCATTGTTGAATGTGGCGTGGGCAATGCTTTACCATATTTAACGTGTTGTGCAACGGCCTCATCCGGAATCTCTTTAATAAAATCAGCTCTCCAATACCATTGTAATCCTGTGGGATAAAAAACATCAAACATACTATTTAGAGTTGGATGTGGTATTGGTCCCACATGATCAAAATCAGGTTTTAGATCACGAGCTGGTTTTAAGAATTCATCTGCTTTTTCATGTGGCCCTAAATAATTCCAAACAACTCCGCACATTTTCTTTCCATGTAGTTCTTCAGGAAAAGGAGGTCCGGGTACAGTTAAAGTGGCAAAAAAGCCATATAGATCTTCCTGTGAGTTTGTCATAAAATCTCTATACCATTTTAATACCTGCTCAGTTTTATCAATATGCCAAAGGGTTGGACCGCCAAAACTTGTCTTAACAGGATGGCCCTGAAATAAAAATGATGTAACTATTCCAAAATTTCCACCACCGCCACGTATTGCCCAAAAAAGATCTTCATTTTCCTTGGCGCTTGCTGTGACAAATGAACCATCAGCTAATACCATATCAACTTCAAGAATACTATCAATTGTTAATCCGTACTTACGGCTCAGATATCCTAAACCGCCACCCAAAGCAAGTCCTCCAACTCCAGTTGTAGAAATAATTCCTGATGGGACGGCTAATCCAAAAGCATGACCGGCGTGATCAACATCGCCCCATTGGCAACCACCACCCACGCGTACAGTTTTCGTTTTGGGATCAACGTGAGTGTATCTTATTTGTGAAAGATCAATTACCAATCCATCATCACAGATGCCTAAACCGCCTGCATTGTGACCTCCGCCGCGTATCGAAATCAACATATTATTCTCGCGACCAAAATTTACAGCGGTAATAACATCAGCAACATCAAAACACTTTGCTATTATTGCCGGCTTTTTATCAATCATACCATTGTAAACTTTTCTGGCGTCATCGTAGCCAGTATCGTTTGGCAAAACAATTTCACCGCGTAAACTTTTACCAAATTGTTTAATGGAAGTTTCATTACCCATTAAATGCTCCTAAAATTTTGTTTAAAAAAGATTGGCTTGATAATACCCACATATTGACAATTATGCAAATATGTTTGCACACATTAATTATTACCCACACCTATCAATTTAACTGTGGTTTTAATGTGATGTTTAGATTAATAATGCCCCTCCTACATAATTAAGTAGGAAAGGTATGTGGAAAAAGTTTATTATTTCTATCAGGGACTTTCTCATCAAACTAATTTTGTTCTATAACTTTGCACCACAAAATTTGCAATGCGCCGCATCATTATCATGCCCTTCAGAAAGACAGCTTGGGCAGACCTGGGTTGTTAACTGCTTTTTAGTAGCGCTTGCAATTTCCACCGATACAATCCCTGTTGGAACTGCAATAATTCCGTAGCCCATTATCATTACCATAGATGCCAGTAATTGCCCAATCGGAGATTGCGGCGAAATATCTCCATACCCAACCGTTGTTAAAGTTACTATTGCCCAGTACATACTAACCGGAATGCTGGTAAAACCGTTTTCCGGTCCTTCAATTACATACATAAGCGCACCAATTATTACAACAAGAGTTACTACGGCAAAAAGAAAAACAGCTATCTTGGCACGGCTTGCTTTCATCGCATTAACTAAAACATCCGATTGTTTTACAAGATGAGTTAACTTAAAAACCCTGAAGACGCGAAGCAGTCTTATTATTCTTATCACAAGCAAATACTGGCTGCCTGTTACCAATAAACTCAGGTAGGTTGGCACAATAGCAAGAAAATCAATAACACCGTAAAAACTAAAAATATATCTTGCCGGCTTTCTTACACAGATTATTCTCAGCACATATTCGACTGTGAATGAAATCGTGAATACCCATTCAAGTATGACAAACCATTCACCATAATCAACTTTAAGAGCATTAATACTCTCAAGAAAAACAACGGTAACGCTTACTAATATTGCCCAGATTAGTAGTACATCAAAGAATTTGCCCGCGGGTGTGTCAGCTTCAAAAATTATTTCATATAATTTAACCCGCCAGGTTTTTATCTCTGTTGATGGCTTTTGTGTTTCCATTTTTATCTTGCTCTTTTTTTTTGATTCATTCAAATATCAACTTAATAATAAATAAGATTATTATTATACAAGTGTTATATTGAGCAATTAAATTTTTAACGATTCAATGCAATATTTAAAGGAAGGTTTGTTGAGAGACAGATTGGCCCCGTTTTTTGTGATACTAGCCGCAAGCTTGTGGGCAGTTGATGGCATTGTGTTGAGACCGATTCTCTACAATCTGCCTGTAACTTTAGTGGTATTTGTTGAAAGCGTGATTGTAGCACTTTTGCTTACACCAATAATGGCAAAACACTTTGGAAACTTAAAGGGATTAACACACAAGGACTGGCTTGCATTTTTGGGCGTTGCACTCTTTGGCGGGGCTATAGGTACAATGGCTATTACAAAGGCTCTCTTTTACGTTAACTATGTTAATCTTTCAATTGTGATTCTTATACAAAAACTCCAGCCGGTTTTTGCATTAGTACTTGCTGGAATTCTGCTTAAAGAAAAGCTTACCAAAAAGTTTTTTTTCTGGGCTGGGTTTGCAATTATAGGCGCTTACTTTATGACCTTTGGGCTGAGTATCCCGGAACTTAAAGCTGGCGACAAAACAGTCCTTGCGGCAATCTTTGCATTAATTGCAGCAATAAGTTTTAGCTCTTCAACAGTATTAAGCAAACGCGCTTTAAGAAATGTTGGTTTTGAATTGGGAACATACTTGAGGTTTACTTTTACAACAATCATTATGCTTATAATTGTTCTAACATCAGGAACCATAACCGAAATTTCTGAAATATCTTCGCACCAGCTTTTTATATTTTTGCTAATAGCATTTACAACCGGTGGAACAGCAATCTTTCTATATTACTACGGGTTGAAAAGGATCCCTGCATCCGTTGCCACTATTTGCGAACTTGCATTTCCGTTAACAGCTGTAATACTTGAATACTTTTTACGGGGAAACATTATGGGACCGGTTCAATGGGCTGGAGCGTTTCTATTACTATTCAGCATATTAAGAGTTACTAAGTTTCCTTCTATTATGACTAAAGCCAAGGATTAGCTTTCTAAAATGTCTGAAAAAGGAGTTTCCTTACCTGTTTATCATTAGGAGATGTTTTATGCTGGCCATATTTAATTAAGTATAATTAATTGTGAAAGTCATTGCAAGTTTCAAATTCCCTCGCAATAACTTTCTACTAATGTTGGTTATCCTTCGCCTTCTTCTTTCTTACTCCACGGCGGAGTTACACCATTCATTCTTGCATAAGCAATGCCCTGTCCAAGATGTTCATGCATATGATTAAGGAGTGCTGTCATAAAAGAGCCGCGACTCATTTCTCCAAAAGGTGTTTTAACTATTTCACCGAGTTGTTCTTCAGTTACATCTGCAGCATACTTTTTCACAACTTTAAAAGATTCCTTTAACATTTCCGCTATCTTATCTTTGTCTGTGATACTTTCATCCATCTCTCCTTCTGGCATTTCAAAGCCCATCTTACTTGCAAGGAAGTAGTTTGCTCCCGCAACGTGAAGATATATCTGGGCGCAGGATCTTACACCTTCTGCAGGACTCCAGCCCATTTGATCCTGTGCCATTGCACCTTCAAGCTGTAATAATCTGCCTTCAATAAAATCCAGATGGCCAAGATATTCCTGAACAAATACCGGCTGGCTTGGTGGATTAGTTGCAGAAGCTGGCTTGATTATCACCAGCAAAAGCGCTGCAATAATTAATGGGAAAAAAATTGAATTGAACTTGCGCATAGCGCCTCCTATAAGCTATTGATAAAATAAATAGTAAAGTTAATTGACTTTGAATATATAAAATTAAGTTTTCTCTTGTCAACTTGATTTTCATTTTTATGTGTGATGTAGATCATCTTCATTCAAATCTATCATTTTTCTTTTTCGCAAGTAGGCATCGGTTTTGATTTATTATAGCCTCTTTATTTAAAATTAATATCAGGCTTCGTGTTCTGTAGTCACCCTTGTTTT
>RCND010001655.1_pt1 | contig 12784 bp, 12 predicted proteins | sample 2041351 | NCBI WGS metagenome assembly RCND01 (sample SAMN09708230, study PRJNA481090) | Marine sediment metagenome, whole genome shotgun sequencing project. | biome: marine sediment; feature: ocean; material: sediment; isolation source: Sewage treatment plant 12B marine sediment (STP12B) ...
AGCTGAATATCAATTAAATTGACCGCCAATGACACGGGATCTAAATATTTTATGACTGCCAACTTTCAAAGCATTAGAAAACCGTAAAAAAATCTAGCAATATAACAATCAAACAAGCCTATAATCACCGCCAAACAATCAATCAATCATCTTTCTCTTCATCTAATAAATCAATCTTATTGTCCTTGACCGGCAATTCATGTACATCACGCAGCTTTCTTTCAATAGTTCTGGTTTTTCTTGTTGCATCGCCAATTGATTTGCTAGCTAGATCAAGTTTCTTTTGTGTGTTATCTAAAATATCACCAAATTTAGAAAATTCAGTTTTTACCATACTCAGTAATTTCCAAACTTCACTCGATCTTTTTTCAATTGCCAAAGTTTTAAAGCCCATTTGCAAACTGTTAAGCACAGCAACAAAATTTGCGGGACCGGCAATTGTAACTTTAAACTCACGTTGAACTGAATCAAATAATCCTGGAATACTTAATACTTCCGCGTATAGACTTTCAATAGGTAAAAACATAAATGCAAAATCGGTGGTATTTGGCGGATCTAAATATTTTGTAGAAATATCTTTTGCGGCTTCTTTTATGCTGCGGATTAACTTTTTCGTATTTTCGTCAATCAATACCAAATCAGCTTTCTCCTTCGCATCCATCAATCTCTGATAATCTTCTAATGGGAATTTAGCATCAATCGGCAGCCACACAATTTCATCTTTAAAATCACTTTTACCCGGAAGCTTAATAGCAAATTCTACCAAAGCATTGCTGCCTTCCTTTGTTTTTACATTTTGTGAGTACTGTTCCTTAGTTAAAATTTGCTCAAGTAAATTCCCAAGCTGAATTTCACCCCAAGTCCCACGGTCTTTTACATTTGATAGAACTTTCTTAAGATCTCCAACTCCAGTTGCAAGATTCTTCATCTCGCCAAGTCCTTTATGAACTAATTCTAACCTCTCGCTTACTAACTTAAAAGATTCGCCTAATCTTTTTTCTAATGTTGAGTGAAGCTTTTCATCAACAGTTTTTCTCATCTCTTCAAGTTTCTTCTCATTTTTTTCTTGAATATCGCTCAGTTGTTTTGAAACTTGTTCATTTAGTTTGTCAAATTTTTCTTCATTAGTTTTAGTAAGTCCTTTTAATCTTGCTTCAACAATTTCTAATTGATCTTTCTGTCTTTCCGAAATATCTCTTATTCTATTGGAAAGCTGATCACCTAATAGTTTAACTGAATTGCCCACTTCCTCTCTAACAAGTTTTGAATTTTGTAAGGACTCTTCTCTGTTCCGTTTAAACTCATCTTTGATATTGTCCTCTAAATTTCCTTCAGATTCCTTAACTTTTTCGGCGAGGCTATTTTCTAACTTATTTATGTCATTTTTTTTAGCAGTAAAATAATTGAGAATTTGAAAAATGACTAATATGATTAGAAGAACGGCAATTATTATTTCAGCGTAGAACATTTTTTATCCGTTTAAAAATCTTATTTTAAATCTTATTAATTTGTAGTTTAATTTACACAAAACTTATCACTGGTAAAAAATGAATCCATGGATCAAAAATATATTAGGAGCAATTGTAACCTTCCTGGTTATTATGACCATTATAATAATTGGTTCATTCTATATGTTGGAAAGTTCGTTGCCTGTTTACTCAGGTGAAATGTCAGTTAGTAATATTGATCATAAAATTGAAATTTACAGAGATGATTTTGCCATCCCGTACGTTAATGCTCAGACTGAGTTAGATGCATATTTCGCTTTGGGATATCTCCACGCTCAAGAAAGACTTTTTCAAATGGATTTTAACAGAAGAGCAGGAGAAGGCAGATTTAGTGAAATTTTTGGAAGCAGGACTCTTTTTTTTGATAAGATGTTTAAAACCTTGGGACTTTATGAAGTAGTTAAAAAGAGCTATGCCAACTTTGATGAAGAAACAAAAAATATATTAATCGCATATTCAAATGGAGTAAATGAGTTTATAAAAAACTCTCCCGAAAAATATACGATTGAGTTTGACATATTAGGATATAAGCCAGAAATATGGAAACCGGAACATTCTCTTCTAATTGCAAAACTTATAGCGTGGGAACTGAATATTAGCTGGTGGAGCGATATTGCTTTCACACATCTAATTCAAAAACTGGGTGAAGAAAAAGCAAAAGATATTCTGCCAAACTTTGATGAAAATGCCCCAACAATAGTTCCGAAAGAGTTAAATAAATTTGCTGAAATTTCCACGGAACTAATAAAGATAGATAGAGAGTTCAGAAAATTCGCTGGCGGAGTTGGTACGCATATAGGTTCAAATAATTGGGTTGTAAGTGGTGCAAGATCTGCTTCCGGCAAACCAATAATTGCTAACGATCCGCATCTTGTTTTTACAGCTCCCGCAAAGTGGTACGTTGTTAGTATAACTTCACCAAAATTAAAAGTTGATGGATTTACGCTGCCCGGAGTTCCCGGAATTGTAATTGGCAAGAATAAAAATATTTCGTGGGTTTTAACAAATGTAATGGCTGATGATGCTGATTTTTATATCGAAAAAATTGATAGCTCCAGAACAAATTATTACTTAGATGGAGAATGGCAACCTCTTGAAATAATTACTGATACTATTTTTGTAAAAGATTCGGCAAATGTCATTTTTAAGATTAGTAAAAATCATCGCGGTCCGATTATTTCTGATATCCATACATTTAACAAATTGTTTCCATATGAAGAAAATGTGAATGCTGATATTTCAATGAGATGGACGGCACTAGAGTTTAGTGATGAATTAATAGCTATGACAAAAATAAATTCTGCTGAAAATTGGAATCAATTTCAAGCTGGACTTGAGATGTTTAAAGTTCCAGGTCAGAATTTTGTTTATGCAGATATTGATGGCAATATTGGCTATAAAGCTGGAGTGAAATTGCCAATAAGAAAAAACAACTCTACATCATTTGTGTTCGATGGAACAAAATCAGAATCCGATTGGACAGGATTTGTTCCTTTTAGAGAAAATCCAAAGCTATTTAATCCACCTCAAGGTTATATTGCCTCTGCAAATAATAAAATAATTGAAAATTATCCTTATCATATCTCCAATGTTTGGGAACCCAAATCTAGGATTTTAAGAATTACAGAATTACTTGATAGTCAAGAAATTCATTCAGTTGAGGATTTTAAAGAATATCAAATGGATTTTTATTCATACTTTGCTAAAGATTTAACTCCTTTTATACTTGCTGCTTTTTCAAATCGTGAATTTAATTCCGGAAACCTTAAAAAGAGCATAAGGTTATTTGAAAGTTGGGATTTTAAGATGATTTCTGAAAGTCAAGTTCCAACAATTTATGCGGTGTTTTTTCAGAATTTATTAAAGAATATTTTCCAAGATGAAATGGGAGAATCTCTTTTCAATGAATATATATTTCTTGCAAATATACCATATAGAGTGGTCCCAAAATTATTAGCGGAAAATAAATCGGACTGGTTCGATGATATATCAACTACCGAGATTGAAACACGAGATAAAATAATTAGAAAAAGTTTTGAAGAAGCAATTAATTATCTAGAAACTAAACTTGGTGTGGAGATTGAAGGATGGCAATGGGGCGAGATTCACAAAGTAACATTTAAGCACTATTTCCACGGAGAATCAAAATTTTTAGATGAACTTTTTGACGTTGGTCCTTTTGAGCTTAGTGGAGACGGAACTACAATTTTTAATACAGAGTATATTTTTTCTTTCCCATATGAAAGTAATCTTGGCCCTTCCATGAGGTTTATTTACGATTTTGATAAACCCGATAATTTTGAATTTATCCTGCCAACCGGGCAATCAGGTCACTTTTATAGCGATCATTATAAGGATATGACCGAATTGTGGCTGAGTGGGAAATACATTAGTGTAAATACTAATCTAGACACCATAAAAAGTAAAGGTTATGATTTATTAGAATTGATACCGGTTAGTTTATAATCTTTCTTATGATAATTTTACTTAATTTTGCAAAATACTAAAGGGAAATAATGAAAGTAATTGAACATCTAGAAAAAGCAAAAAATAAATTAATTAGTTTCGAAATTATACCGCCCAAAAGAGGCGGAAATGTTAAAATGCTTTTAGAAGCATTAGAAGATTTGGTAAAATTTAATCCGCCATTTATTGATATAACCAGTCATGCTGCAGAAGTAATTTATGAAGAAACACCTTCGGGTGATTTTAGGATGAAGGTAAAAAGAAAACGTCCCGGGACCTTGGGAATTTGTGCACTTATTCAAAATAAATATAATATTGATGCTGTCCCTCATGTTATTTGTCAAGGTTTTACTAAAGAGGAAACAGAAGACTTTTTGATTGAACTTCACTATTTAGGCATTGAAAATGTACTTGCAATTAGAGGCGATGATAATGGATTCAGAAAACCAGTCAAGTTTGGCAGATCAACAAATAGATATGCCGCTGAATTGGTTCAGCAAATCTCTGATATGAACAAGGGAAAATACTTGGAAGATTCATTACTCGATGCAGAACCAATGAATTTTGGCATTGGAATTGGCGGATATCCGGAAAAACATTTTGAAGCGCCTAATCTTCAAACAGATATTAATTTTACTAAAGAAAAAATTCAAGCCGGCGGAGAGTATATAGTAACTCAGATGTTTTACGATAATAAAAGTTTCTTTAATTATTTGGATTTATGCAGAAAAAGCGGTGTTGATATCCCAATAATTCCGGGATTAAAAATTATCACTTCAAAAAATCAATTAAGTTCGCTCCCATCGAACTTTTATGTGGACATACCCGCAGAACTTTCTGATGAAATTAATTCGGCATCTCCAAAGCATGCTGCTGAAATTGGAATTGATTGGGCTTTTAAACAATCCGAAGAACTCTTAAATTCTAAAGATGTTCCGGCGATCCATTTTTACGTTATGCAAAATACTTCCCCCATTAAGAAGCTTATGAAAAAATTAGGACTATAAAATTATGAATCTGAAAGAAGGGGCAAAGAGGATTTATCCTAAAGGCAGAAAACTTAAATGGGGAGTTGCTGGTTGCGGTAAGTTTGCTGAAACAACATTAATTCCTACTTTACTGCAATTAAAAAAGAGTACATTAACTTCCGTATACAGTTCAGATTTAGAACGAGCAAAGGAAATAGCAAATAAATTTATTGTTAAAACCCACTTTGATGATTACAAGCTGTTTCTTGAACAAGATTTTGATATTTTATATGTCGGAAGTGCAAACAACGATCATCATTGGCAAGTAATTGAGGCAGCAAAAGCTGGGAAACATATACTCTGTGAAAAACCTCTTGCACTTAATTCGGAACAAGCCGAAGAGATGGTCAAAGTTTGTGAAGATAACAATGTTTTTCTGACCGTTAATTATGTCCATCGCTTTCATCCAATGACAGTTAAGGCTAAGGAGATAATCGATAAATCTTTAATAGGCTCAATAGTTTCTATCTCAACCTCCTTTAATATTGATTACGAACCAAATGATAATTTTAGGTTCGATATAAAACAGAGTGGTGGTGGGGCATTTAGAGATTTAGGAACTCATATGATTGATGTTCTAAGGTTTTTGGGTGGGGAGATTGCAGACATTAGAGGATTTGTTGATAATGTTGTTTATAAAAGTGAAGTGGATGATTTTGCAGCTGCGGTATTAAAATATGTAAACGGCGGCTATGGTCATCTAAATGTTTCTTATAATTCTAAGAAATCCTTTAATAGAATTGAGATAATTGGTTCTAAAGGTTCACTTAGTGTTGAAAATATTATTGGTGCAAATAAATCGCCGGGTAAACTTACAATTGAATTAGTCGGTGAAGCTCGAAAAGCATTTAGGAAAAGAGCAAATAAGCAGCGGTATGCATTAAGGTCTATTCAGAATTTAGTACTTAAAAACATTCATCCCAAAGTGACCGGTTATGATGGTTTGGTAAATATGAGAATTATGGAAAAATTAGAAGCACAATGTCGTTAATAAAAGAGCTGGTAAAATATTCAAATCGAACTTACGAAAAAGGATTTGTTGCCGCTACGGATGGAAACCTTTCAGTGCGTTTGGATAAAAATAGAATTGCTATTACCAAATCCGGTCTGTGTAAGGGAGATGTGACTGAATCTGATATTATTATTGTTGATCTCAATGGGAATAAGCTGGAAGGAAACGGCAAACCATCATCAGAATTAAAAATACATTTACTCGCTTACAATAAACGTAAAGATATAAACGCAGTGGTTCATTCACATCCTATCTTTGCAACAGCTTTTGCAACTGCAAATTTAGATTTTACAGATCCAATATTCCCTGAAGTTATTTTAACAATCGGTCCGGTTCATCTTTGTAAATACGGTACTCCTTCCACCGAAGAACTACCCAATTCCATGTTGCCTTTTATTGAAAATTCTTGGGCAATGATTTTTCAAAATCATGGCTCAGTTACTTTTGGCAGTGATCTGGTTTCTGCTTACAATAGAACGGAAAAATTGGAACATGCTGCTAAAACAATTTTGGTTAGTAGATTATTAGGTGGCGAAAATGTGTTAAATCAAAAGGATGTTAATAAACTATATGAAATTGCTGAAAAAACATGGGGAATAAAACCTCCCTCGGAATCTTATAACTCACAGATTAATTATAACAAAGACAATATTATTCCTTCCGGAAATGGTGAAATCAAATATTCTGAAATTATTGAAGCAAATTTACGAGCTCGTGCTGGCAATCCGGTTTTTAATTATCCAAATAACACTAATAGGAATAAAAAATATAATTTTTCAAAAGAACTAATTTCAACTATATTATTAGATATCAAAAGTTAGTTCAATACATCCCCTAAAACTTACAATATGAATAAAAATGAAATTACAATAGCAGTTATCTTAGGCGGTACTTCACCTGAAAGATCAGTTTCTAAACAATCCGGTAAAGCAATTTATGAAGCTGTTAAGAATCTTGGATATAACGTCAAGCTTATTGATCCAGCTTATGGAATTCATCAACCCGCAAAAAATGAAGATTACTTTTCAGATTGTGATTGCGGAGTTTTAAGCAATAGTAATTACATCAATGCCATTAATTCTAATTTATTTGATGATGTGGATTTAGCAGTAATTGCTCTTCATGGTAAATGGGGAGAGGACGGTATTATTCAATCCTTATTTGAGCTAAGGGGAATAAAGTATACTGGCTCAAGAGTTTTAGGCAGCTCTTTATCAATGGATAAAGCAAGATCTAAAGTAATGTTTACTCATTTTGGAGTTTCAACTCCTAAATGGGTTGAAGTAAAAAAAGGTATTGAAACAACAGAGATTAAAAAACAGATATTGGAAAAGTTTGGTTATCCATGCATAGTTAAACCAAATGATGGAGGTTCAACAATTGGATTGACGAAGTGCAGTGCAAAAAGTGAAATTGATGAAGCTCTAAATTTGGCTTTTCAATTTTCACAAGAGGTTTTAATTGAAGAATTTATTGAAGGAAGAGAAATTACAGTTGGAATTGTAAATGATAAAATTTTACCCCTATTAGAAATTATACCAAAACATGAACTTTACGATTACGAATGCAAGTACACAGATGGAATGAGTGAATATATTGTTCCCGCAGACGTTGATGAATCCGTTGAACATGAACTTAGACGACAAGCAAAATTAGCTTACAATTCACTTGGCTGCGAAGATTATGGGAGAGTTGATTTTCGTCTGACAAAAGAAGGGATCCCTTACTGTTTTGAACTTAACACTCTTCCTGGAATGACATCACACAGTTTGGTCCCTAAAATGGCAAAGGCAGCTGGAATAGAGTTTGAAGAGCTTCTAGAATTGATTATTAAATCAGCACTATGAAAAAAGAATCAAAAAAAGATAGACTCTTAACGTGGCTTTATTTGGCAATACTAATTTTTTTGGTGTTGTTTTTGTTCTTCAATAAATATGGTCTGTTAAAATACTTTGAACTTAAGAGTGAAATCAATGCCATTGAACAAGAGATTGAAAGATCAAAGAATGAAATTGAGGAAATGGATAAAAATATTAAATCGCTTAAAAGCAGTGACAAAGAATTGGAAAAAGTTGCCCGTGAAAAATTCTTGATGAAGAAAAAAAATGAAAAGGCGTTTAAATTTGAAGATAAGAAAGATACGTTGAGGTAGAATCCTACAGTGATTAAGACAATTCCACACGTACCACTTGCCGAAAGAGTAAGACCCAAAACTTTGGATGAATTTCAAGGTCAGCAGAAATTAGTAGCCGAAGGTAAACCATTAAGGCTGATGATTGAAAATGATGTTCTCAGTTCGTTTATACTTTGGGGTCCCCCGGGAACCGGGAAAACTACTTTGGCTAAAATTATTTCCGCATCAACAGACTCTGATTTTTATCAATTAAATGCGGTCTCTGCAGGAGTAAAAGATGTCAGAACTGTGATTGGAACTGCGAAAATCAACAAAGAAAGTTTTCGGAAAAGGACAATTCTTTTTATAGATGAGATTCACAGATTCAATAAAGCTCAACAAGATGCTTTGCTTTCTGCAGTGGAATCCGGATTAATTATTTTAATTGGTGCAACAACAGAAAATCCTTCATTTGAAGTCATACCTGCACTTCGATCCCGTGCCAGAGTTTATGTACTAGAGGAACTGACTAAAAAAGATCTAGAAGAAATCGTTTCTTTTACAATGGGGAATGACGAATTTCTTAAAGAACTAAAAATTAAAAAGATTGATACCGATTACTTGATTTACAGTAGTGGGGGAGATGCAAGAATTCTACTCAATATTTTAGAGTCGTCTGTAATTCAAGAAATTAATAAAGATGAAATTGAAATTAGTAAACAGGTGATAGATAATGTTCTTCAACAAAAAAATGTAATTTACGACAAAAATGGAGAAGAGCATTATAATATTATTTCTGCATTTATTAAAAGCTTACGCGGAAGCGATCCCGATGCAGCTCTTTACTGGATGGCAAGAATGCTCGAAGGGGGAGAAGACCCAAAATTTATTGCCAGAAGGATGTTGATTTTAGCATCCGAAGATATTGGTAATGCATCGCCAAATGCTTTGGTATTAGCAGAGGCAACTTTCAGGGCAATAGAAAAAATAGGGATGCCTGAAGCGAGAATAATTTTAGCTCAATGCGTAACCTATCTTGCTTCACAGCCGAAAAGCAACGCTGCATATATGGCTATTGAAAAAGCAATTTCAGACGCTAAGAAAGGAGAAAATGAACCAGTGCCGCTTCATTTAAGAAACGCCCCTACCAATCTGATGAAAAGTTTAGACTATGGCAAAAATTATAAATACGCTCATGAGTTTGATAATAACTTTATAGAAGAAAATTATTTTCCTGAAAATTTGAGGGGCACGCAATATTATTTTCCCTCAGAGAATGGTCAAGAAAGTAAGTTAAAACTTCAGCTTAAATCATTATGGAAAAAGTTGAAGAAGTATTAAAAGAGGTGTAATAAAAATTTTATAAGAACTATTCAATTCGACTCTCCCTACATTACATCTTTCGCTAGTGCTTTTTCATCTTTTCTCTCACATCTTAACGAAAGTCTTACCGGGCAGTTGTCTTACAATATTTCTGAATTCTAGAGATAATAAATGAACTAAGCAATCAGAAGAATTTATCCCGGATTCATTTGCAATATCATCAATATGTTTAGGCTCTTTGGAGAGTAAATTGTATATTTTTTCTTCAAACATATTTAAGTCATAAGAGGGTTGTGGAATATTTCTTCCAACTTCAGGTTCAATTTTGAGGTTAAGTTCTTCCAGAATATCATTATAATTTCTTACAAGTTTTGCTTCACCTTTTTGTATCAGCAGATTTGTCCCTTCGCTCTGCATTACTCCAAGATTTCCCGGTACCGCAAATACTTCTCTATTCTGATCAAGAGCGAAAGCTGCAGTTTGGAGAGCCCCTCCAATTGCTTTGGTTTCAACAACTAGAGTACCAAGTGATAGACCACTTATAATTCTATTCCGTTTAGGAAAATTTTGAGCATCCGGTTTCGTCCCCAATTTGTATTCACTGATTACAGCACCGTTCTCTGAAATTTCACTGAATAATCTTTTATTTTCTGCAGGATAAATAACATCCAAGCCTGAACCAACAACGGCAATAGTTCTACCACCGGTACTTAAAGCACCACGATGGGCTGCTGAATCTATCCCTCGGGCCATTCCGCTAATAACAGTTATACCGGAATTGCATAGATCTTTGGCGAACAGCTCAGCCATCTGTTTTCCATATCTTGATGCCATTCTAGTGCCAACAATTGCAACCGAATTATTATCATTTTCTTCGATAGTACCTGTATAATAAAGAATAATTGGCTGGGCAAAAATATTTTTTAAATTTTTAGGGTAATTATTGGACCAGTATGTAATCCAATTGGCATTAATTTTTTCTAAAGCTTCTAATTCTTTTTCGTATTCAAGTGCATATTCAGAATAATCACTTACTTGTTTTACAATACGGTTGGCAAGATTATTTGATATTCCTTCAACATTTCTCAGTGAATGGAAATCTGCACCAATTAAATGATCGAGTGAATTAAATTTTGAGAGTAAATTGAAAAGTTTTCCGGGCCCTATTCCTTCAACTTCAAGAAGTAGTCTAAGTTTTATAAAAGTTTCAACGGAATGATTCAAAACATTACTTTGGTTATTCTCTGATATCTAGATCATCTACAATAGCAACAACCATTGTGTTAACAGGAGAATTACTGTGTCCAAGTATCTGCTGCACAGCTGCTCCTTCTTTAACTACCAGAACGGTATCACCAATTCCGGCGTCAATTAAATCAAGAGCAATTTCATCTTTATTATTTATATATTTCCCCAAAAGGTCTATCTTTTTAAAAAGAAGAAGCTTATGGCTTTTTAAGCTCTTATCCTTTTGGGTAGAAACTACATTTCCACTAATTTTTGCCAGCATCATCAGAATTACTCTTTTTCTTCTTATACAGTATAGATAGAGGAAATATTATGAGATATGCCAAAAGCAAAACAATGGGTGAAAAGGAAAGTGAAAGCGGATTATCCCATGGACTTTGAGCCATAAGTATAAATCCCAAAATTACAACTCCAAATCCTACACCAAAAATGATATAATTTGTTTTGTCCCAATAATCTCTAAAAGGTGAAACATTGGATTTATTTTGTTTCTTAGATTTAGGTTTAATTTTTGCCATTATTCTACTCAAACTTATTAAAGAAAAGAAGCCCAGGGTCAAGGGGAAAACTGGGTAATGCCAAACTTGCAGATCAAAAGAACTACTAAGCAAGGAGTTCAAATTTAAGTTAACTTTAAAGATTAGTCAAGATTTATTTAATATGATAAACAATTTTCCTAATTGTGTCAAATTGCAGATAAGGATATTCATTTCTTAACATATCAATAGAATCGCTTGCATTAATATTACTATTTCTCAAGTACTTAAATTTTTTCCTAATCTGGTAATCTCTTAGTGACTTTTCATTCAGCAGACCTTTACTACTTAATAGATTGAATGTTTCGTCATTGATAAGTTCTGAAAGGGGATTGTTACTTTCTTGATTATATAACACGGCTAACCTCGTTAAAAGAATGAAATAATTGTTAAAAGTAGCCTTATGTTATATAGCCTCCGGAATTTTTGATATATAAATAGCAAATTATCTATTTAAAAAGCAACTGATTTTTTTATGACCTTTAATTTTTATTATTATTTTTAGCAATTATTTTAGTTCTAGGATAGTTAATAATAATCTAAAATACTACTTAATTATCATTTATAAGTAATTTATTTACATTCTTGCAATTATACCGCCAACTGAAGCATAATCTTTAACTCAATTATAAATTAAAAATCTATAGGAAAGAATTTTTTCATTTACTCTTATTATGAATAAGAGTAAATTTGATTGAAGCAGTTATCAAATGTTAAGATTATTTAGCTTAATTGATAGTATTAAAAACAGATAACAGAGTAATAAATTAATTTGCAATATTTGGTCATTAATATTACATTTACAGTCCTCAAAAAATGTTGTTCTTTGAGACTTACTGAAATAAAATAAAAAACACTTGACATAAAATTTTAAAACTGGTATTTTAGAGGTCTGTGTTTGAAAAAGTTCTTTGACAGAGTGAGCGACTAAATGAAAATTTAGTGTTAGCAAATTTAGATTACGTCAATTTTATATTATTTACAACGGAGAGTTTGATCCTGGCTCAGGACGAACGCTGGCGGCGTGCTTAACACATGCAAGTCAAGGAGAAAGTCTCGCTTGCGGGACGATTAAACTGGCGCACGGGTGAGGAATATATAAGCAATCTACCTATAGGTTCGGAATAACGTCGAGAAATCGGCGCTAATACCGTATAATGCAACAGCATCGCATGATGATGTTGTTAAAGTTCTTGAAACGCCTATGGATGAGCTTGTATCTGATTAGCTTGTTGGTGAGGTAAAGGCTCACCAAGGCTGCGATCAGTAGCTGGTCTGAGAGGATGATCAGCCACATTGGAACTGAGACACGGTCCAGACTCCTACGGGAGGCAGCAGTGAGGAATATTGGGCAATGGGCGAAAGCCTGACCCAGCAACGCCGCGTGGATGAATGTCGTAAGATTGTAAACTCCTTTTGGAGGGGACGAAAAAACAGGTTAATAGCCTGAATTGACGGTACCCTCAGAATAAGCCCCGGCTAACTACGTGCCAGCAGCCGCGGTAATACGTAGGGGGCAAGCGTTGTCCGGATTTACTGGGTGTAAAGGG
>RCND010001617.1_pt1 | contig 12773 bp, 10 predicted proteins | sample 2041351 | NCBI WGS metagenome assembly RCND01 (sample SAMN09708230, study PRJNA481090) | Marine sediment metagenome, whole genome shotgun sequencing project. | biome: marine sediment; feature: ocean; material: sediment; isolation source: Sewage treatment plant 12B marine sediment (STP12B) ...
TGAGAATGCTATAATTGCTGGTGCACGTTTAAGTGGTAAATTGAATAATAATTTTAGAGTAGGCTTTTTAAATATACAAACTGCTGAAGATGAAGAAAATGAAATTGCAGCAACCAATAATACAGTTGTGGCTTTACAACATCGCTTATTTAGTCGTTCAAACTTGAGTTTTTTATTCATCAATAAGCAGGCAACTAAAGACTATGATTTTTTAAATGATACAGATGATGATGATGAGAATAATAGCTTTAATAGGGTTGTAGGATTAGACTACAATTTAGCGACAAGAGATAATACCTGGAACGGAAAATATTTTTTGCATAAGTCATTTGCCCCAGAAGTAAATGGAGATGATTTTTCTTCGGGGATGTTGACACAATATAATAGTAGAAAATATCGCGTCAGATTAAGTGGAGTATACGTTGGTGATAATTTTAAATCAGAATTGGGGTTTGTTCGAAGAACAGGAATTTTAAAAATAAATCCACAATTTGAACGAATTTTTTGGCCAACAAAAGGTGTTTTAAATCGCCATAGTTTTACGTTCACTCCAATCTTTACATGGTCGGAAGAGTCTAATTATAAAAACTCTGATTATGTTTTAATCAGCGAATGGGAAGCTAAATTTAAGAATCAGTCAGAAATAAAAATCAGTATGTTTAATCGTTATACCTTATTAGATGATGATTTTGATCCAACCGGTTCGGATGACGGCATACCATTACCCGCCAACACAAGCTATAATTATACTAGTTTTGAGATAGAATATCAATCAGACCTGAGAAAAGAATTCTCGTACACTGTAGAGCCTTCGTATGGTCAATTTTATAATGGCACAAAATTTTCTTTTCAAGGGCAATTGAGATGGCGTTTACAGCCTTACTTATTTACTTCAGTACAGGTAAATTATGATAATATTCAATTGCCAGATCCATATCCAGATGCCTCCATTTGGTTGGTTGGGCCTCGATTTGATGCGACTTTTAGTAAAAAGATTTTTTGGACGACCTTTGTGCAGTATAGCAATCAACGAGATAATTTCGGAATCAATTCAAGATTACAATGGCGTTTTAAACCGTTGTCAGATCTATTTATAGTGTATAACGATAACTATTTTGTAAATGAGTTCTCACCAAGAAGTAGATCAATATCGCTCAAGCTTACATATTGGCTAAGTATTTAATATATTTGAATAAATAACTATCTCTTCAATGAAAATTTCTCCCTTAATTTCAAGTTTTTTACTATTTTTTATTGTTTCCATAACCATGGATGCACAGTCAAAATCGCCAAAAGATTTTTTGGGATACGACTTAGGTGATCGTTTTACAAGGCACCATCAAGTCGTAGATTATTTTAATCATATAGCAATTTTAAATGATAATGTAAAGCTCATTAAATATGGAGAAACCTACGAGCACAGACCCTTGCATTTGGCTTTTATAGCATCTCCAAAGAATTTCGCGAAACTTGAAGATTTACGCTTAAATCATTTAAAAACTGCAGGCACCATAAAAGGAGATGCAAATGAAGACATTCCTATTGTTTGGCTGAGTTATAACGTACATGGCAATGAATCGGTAAGTACAGAAGCCGCCATGAAGACCTTATATGCATTAGTAGATCCAAGCAACGCAGAAACGAAGAATTGGTTAGAAAATGTCATTGTTATTATTGACCCTTGTATAAATCCAGATGGCAGAGACCGATATGTAAATTGGTACAATCAATATGGTAATTCACCCTATAATACAAACCCTGATTCTAAAGAACATCGTGAGCCATGGCCGGGGGGTCGCGCAAATCATTATTTATTTGATTTGAATAGAGATTGGGCCTGGACAACGCAAACAGAATCACAGGCGCGTATTGCCGAATACAACAAATGGATGCCTAATATTCATGTAGATTTTCATGAGCAAGGTGTCAATAACCCGTACTATTTTGCACCAGCAGCAGAACCTTATCATGAAGTAGTTACAAAATTTCAACGTGATTTTCAAGTAACGATTGGTAAGAATCATGCAAAATATTTTGATAAAAATGGTTGGTTATACTTTACGAAAGAATCCTTTGATTTGTTATATCCTAGTTATGGAGACACCTATCCGATGTACAATGGAGCTATCGGAATGACCTACGAGCAAGGTGGAAGTGGTAGAGCTGGATTGGGTGTCCAGACGGCTGATGATGATATTTTGACCTTAAAAGATAGAATTGCACACCATTATACGACCGGTATTTCAACAATTGAAATTGCTTCCCTTAATGCTGATAAATTAAAGAAAGAATACAAAGCTTATTTTGATAACGCTCGTAACAATCCAATAGGTAAATACAAAAGCTATGTTGTTAGAGGTGCCAATAGTAAAGATAAGATGCATAGCTTAAGAATTCTGCTAGACAGACATCAAATTGAATATGGACTTTCAACTACTACCAATTCGGTAAAAGGATATAGCTATATAGCTAATAAATCAACCACTTTAAAATTGTCAAAAGAGGATTTGGTTGTCAATACAAATCAGCCAAAGTCAAATTTAATAAAAGCATTGTTTGAACCAAATACTAAAATAGGTGATTCGCTCACCTATGACATAACGGCTTGGGCCATACCCTATAGTAGAGGTTTAGATGCATATGCCTTACCCAATACCGTTGCCTATACAGAAGCAAGTCTACTGAATACTGGCGGTACTTTGACGGGAGCATCAAAACCATATGCTTACTTGTCAAAATGGAATAGTACGGATGATGTTGCTTTTTTAGGTAATTTATTAAAACACAAAATAAAAGTACGTTTTTCAAAATCTGATTTTTCAGTAGAAGGTAAGAGCTATAAGGCAGGTTCTTTGGTGATTACAAGAAGAGGTAATGAAAAATTAGGCGATAAATTCGATGAAATAATTAAAGCTGCAACTAAAGAATTTAGTCGAGATGTGTATGGCGTTTCCACCGGTTTTGTGAGTTCCGGTAAAGATTTTGGTTCAACAAGCGTAGCATATTTAAAACCGCCTAAAGTTGCTTTGCTATCTGGCGATGGTGTTTCCTCTTTAAGTTTTGGTTCAATATGGCACTTTTTTGAACAGCAAATTAACTATCCAGTTACAGTGTTGGATACTGATTATTTTAGTGGTGTTAAATTAAGTAAATATGACGTTATAATTCTGCCAAATGGTAACTACCGACAAGTTTTAGGTAATGAAAAATTAAAAAAAGTAAAGGAGTGGGTTCAAAATGGGGGTCGTTTAATTGCCATTGATAGAGCTTTAAATACTTTTTCGAGTAGTAAAGAATTTGACTTGTCTAATTTTAAGGATGACGATGAGAAAAAGGAAAAGGAAAAAGCTGATAAGAGCCTCAAAGAAAAATTAGAGTTAGAAGCATATGACAATAGAGAACGGAGGTCTGTTTCAAATATAATAACAGGTAGCGTATTCAACGCCACAATGGATAATACACATCCGCTCGGTTTTGGTTTTAGTAAGCAGTATCAAACCTTACGCTTAAATGGCAATAGATATGCGTATTTAAAAGATGGGGTGAACGTGAGTGTTATTAAAACTAAGAAAGATCAATTAAGCGGTTTTGCTGGTTCTAATGCTTTGAAAAATATTGATAAATCATTGGTTTTTGGTGTAGAATCAAAAGGTAGAGGCGAGGTAATATATTTAGCCGATGATCCTTTATTTAGAAGTTTTTGGGAAAATGGAAAGCTCGTTTTTTGCAATGCTGTTTTTTTGGTAGGTCAATAATTTTTGTCATTTCTTACGAAATCGAGAATCCAGTTTAAAATCAATTCTGTATGCTGTGTCAAGCACTAAAAGATACAGAAGTAACTAAAAATTAAGTATAATGAACAACGCGCCATTTTTAACTAATGATACTATTGTCTTTGGGCTTTTAATGATAGCCTTGGGTTTTATTTTCTATACATCATCTAAAACAGAAGGTTTTTGGAAAAAATTCTATGGTATTGTGCCAGCTTTATTCTTGGCTTATATGATTCCTGCTGTTTTTACAACCATGGGATTGATTGCGCCAGACTGGGAAACTATAAGTGAAACTGGTGACACAGTAAAGCATAGCTCAAATTTATACTATATGGCTAGTCGGTATTTATTACCCGCCGCCTTAGTATTGATGACTTTGAGTATCGATTTAAAAGCTGTTTATAATTTAGGGTGGAAAGCGCTTGCCATGTTTTTTACAGGAACTGTTGGTATTGTTATTGGCGGGCCTATTGCAATTTTATTAATTTCTACGGTATCGCCAGAAACTGTTGGTGGTGCAGGGCCCGATGCCGTTTGGAGAGGGCTTTCAACCCTGGCGGGAAGTTGGATTGGTGGAGGAGCAAACCAAGCAGCAATGTTAGAAATTTATGGTTATAACCAAAAATTATATGGCGGAATGGTATTCGTTGATATCGTTGTTGCTAATATTTGGATGGCGATAGTTTTAATAGGAATTGGTAAGTCAGCAAGAATTGATAAATGGTTAAAATCGGATACCTCGGCAATAGAGGATTTAAAAGAAAAAGTTTCTGCGTATACTAAAAGAGTTGAACGTAATCCAACTTTATCAGATATTACAATTCTAGGTGCAATCGCTTTTGGAACTGTAAGTATTTCACATTTTGGTGCAGGTTATTTAAGCGATTATTTTAATTCTGTTGTAAATGGAATAGAATCTATGACAACAAAAAATATGTTTACTTTTTTGAGGTCTCAATTCTTTTGGATGGTCAGTATCGCTACGGTTATTGCAATTATATTATCATTTACAAAGGCAAAAAGCTATGAAGGTGCCGGTGCTAGTAAAATAGGAAGTCTTTTTATTTATATTTTGGTTGCTTCTATAGGTATGAAAATGGACTTAACTTTGATTTTTGATAATGTAGGTCTAATTGCTATTGGAATGGTTTGGATGACAATTCATGCCTTATTGATGATACTAGTTGCCAAATTAATTAGAGCGCCATATTTCTTTTTGGCTGTGGCTAGTCAAGCGAATGTTGGTGGTGCGGCATCTGCACCAGTGGTTGCAGCAGCTTTTCACCCATCATTGGCTACAGTTGGTGTATTATTAGCGGTATTTGGCTATGCTGTTGGTACAGTAGCTGCTATTGGTTGTACAATCTTAATGCAACTCGTTTCGTCGTAAAATTTCAACAAATTGTCTATATTCGCATGCTTTAAAAAATCAAAATGAAGAATATATTTTTATCCCTAATCGTTATAGTAGTTTTAGTATCATGTTCAAAAGACACCAAAGGATCAATGGTTGTTTCGGGTGAAGTCAAAGGCTTGAAAAAAGGAACGCTATACTTGCAAAAAATGAAAGATACTTTATTGGTGTCGGTAGATTCAATGACCTTAGATGGCATCAATTTATTTTCTTTATCGGATGAATTAGAGAGCCCCGAAATTTATTATCTAAATTTAGATAAACGTGAGGATAAAACGATTCCATTTTTTGGGGATAAGGGTACAATTGAAATCAGAACAAAATTAGATAAGTTTATTATTGCCTCTGTGGTGACGGGTCAAAAAAATCAGCAGTTATTAGAGGAGTATAATGATATGATGAGTCAATATGGCAACAAAAACCTTGAGTATATAAAGGCAGAATTTGATTCAAAGAAAGCAAATGATTCTATAACGCTAGATTCTATTCAAAAACGATTGACGAGCCTAACAAAATCTAAATATAGATATACAGTAAATTTTGCTATGACAAATAGTAATAGTGAAATTGCCCCTTATTTGGCTTTAACAGAATTGTATAATGCGAATGTTATTTGGCTAGATAGTATTAATAATTCGTTGACGAAAGAGGTTAAAACTTCAAAATACGGTAAAAAATTAGCAAGTTTTATTAGCGAAATTAAAAGTAAAGAGTAATTACCACCCTGAACGGAGGTCTTTCTCTTAGTTCAAATTGACAAATTATGCTTTAAAATCGATTATCGCCGTCTAATATATCGCCGATTCCACCGAGGATACTACCTTCTCCTTTGCTCTTGCCACCTGTTCTAGGTACCGACGCTATGATTCTTCCGGCTAATCTGCTAAATGGTAATGATTGTACATAGACAGTACCAGGGCCTTGCAATGTGGCGAAAAATAAACCTTCACCACCAAACACAGTATTTCTAATACCTCCTACAAATTCAATGTCATAATGAATAGTTTGATTGAAACCAACAATACAACCTGTATCAACTTTTAATATTTCACCTGCTTGTAATTCTTTCTTTGCTACAGTCCCACCAACATGCATGAACGCCATCCCATCACCTTCTAATTTCTGCATGATGAAACCTTCGCCACCGAATAAACCGCGTCCTAATTTTTTAGAGAATTCTATACCAATTGAAACACCCTTAGCGGCGCATAAAAATGCATCTTTCTGGCAGATGAATTTACCGTTAAAATTAGTCAGGTCGATTGGAATTATTTTTCCAGGATACGGTGAAGCAAATGAGACTTTCTTTTTACCAACACCTTCATTTAGAAAGGCCGTCATGAATAGGCTTTCGCCTGTTAGTAGGCGCTTTCCAGCGGAAAAAATCTTCCCTAAAACACTTTGTGTCTGGCCTGAGCCATCACCAAAAATGGTATTCATTTTGATGCCGTTATCCATCATCATAAAACTACCCGATTCTGCCACAACTGCTTCTTGCGGATCAAGTTCAATCTCCACATATTGCATTTCTTCTCCGTAAATTGTGTAATCTATTTCATTTGCTGTCATTTGGTTGAGGTTTATTTGTTAATAGTTGTTTGTTGCTTGCTGTATTTATTGGTAGAATTCTTTAGGGTTTTGTTACATTTTTTTCAAAACAAAAAGTAATTACCTTTTGATCTTCAACCCCCAGGTATACTCAAATTTTGAAACTGAATCACCTTGTTCATCAAAACCCTCTGAGGTCATAATAACCGTTTCTCCGTCGCCAGTGGCTATGGTACGATCTATCGCTTCTTTAACCAAATGGGCATCTTTACAGATAAAATTGATTCTTCCAACTGCTTTTTTAGTGAATGTTCCCTGTTGGTGACGCACGAGCATTGAGATATTTCGGCCACTATCATCTATAGCTTTCATCACTAAAATGCCTGTAGCAAGCTCTGAAGTCATGCCTTGTACCGCCCAATATAATGAGTTGAAAGGATTCTGATTGATCCAACGATGTTTGACTGTAGCAATTGCTTCAACATCATTCATAGATTTTATGCGTACACCAGAAAAATAAGCCGAAGGAAGCTTGAATAATAAGAATTTATTGATGTTACTAACAGTTATTTTGACCATTTTCGTTTTAATTTTGAGCAATTTACTCAAAATAATTTAGATACAGATTGTAATATTTAGCCTTGGTAAATGTTAAAAAGTGTTAAAGTTTTAATATTTTTAGTACTTTGCATTGCATAATACTATCTTTTGTTCATATATTTGCATAGAATAGTATTATAAACAAATTTGAACATGTTGTCACAAAGAGAAAAAAATACCGCATTCATAACACATATATCGGCTTTTGCAAGTTTTGTATTTCCGTTAGGAGCTATTTTAGGCCCCCTAATTATGTGGTCTGTAAATAAGGAGAGAAGCAAGTTTGTTGATAAGAACGGGATAGAGGCTGTTAATTTTAATATCAGTTATGTGCTCTATGTATTAATATTAGGCGCTTTAGCATTTCCATTCGCTATAGGTTCAGTTTTTAATCGTTTAAGAAATGTAGACAATTTCAATAATTTTCACTTTGATTTTGATTTCAGTTATGGATTTAATAACCTTTTCGGAATTTTAAGTATCGGTTCTATAATTGCAATTCTAATTTTTATACGATTTGTGCTCACTATTGTTGCCGCTGTAAAGGCAAGTAGAGGTGAAGAGTACAAATATCCACTAACCATTAAGTTTATAAAGTAAAATATAATAAACCCCAATTATGATATCAATACTAACTGCTATGATAGTTTTCATTATGAATGTACTCATGATGATATTTAACCCAAGTTAAAGAATAGTAAAATTATGAAGATAGAAAACACAAAGGCGCAAATGCGAAAAGGAGTTTTAGAGTTTTGCATACTCTCTGTATTACAAGGAGGAGATGCATACACGTCTGAAATCTTATCACATTTGAAAGATGCCAAATTGTTAGTCGTAGAGGGTACTATTTATCCACTATTAACACGTCTTAAAAATGCGGGCCTGTTGAGTTATAGGTGGGAAGAATCTACCTCTGGACCGCCAAGAAAATATTATGCATTAACCGAAACCGGTGTGCTATTTTTAAAAGAATTGAATACAACCTGGAACGAACTTACAGCTGCAGTAAAAATTGTAACTAGCAAAAAACCAACAAAAAAATGAACAAAACAGTTAATATAAATTTAGGAGGAATCTTTTTTCATATTGATGAAGTAGCATATCAAAAATTAAAAAGATATATCGATGCTATTCGCAGGTCATTAAGCGATGATCCAAAGGGTAGAGATGAAATCATTTCTGATATCGAATTGCGCGTAGGCGAGCTGTTGTCAGAAAAAGTGAAAGATGTACGCCAAGTAGTGAGCGAATCTGATATTGAGGAGGTAATCACGATTATGGGGCAACCCGAAGATTATTTAGTAGATGAAGAGCTTTTTAATGAAGATAGCAAAAGAAGCTACAATAAAAGATCTGGCAAGAGAACATATAAGAAGAAATTATTTCGAGATGGAGATGACAAATTTATAGGTGGTGTGTCATCTGGTATCGCATACTATTTTGATGTAGATGTTATTTGGATTCGTATTGCCTGGCTAGTTGCAATATTTGGTTTAGGTTTTGGGCCTATTTTATATATCATTTTGTGGATTTTACTTCCAGAAGCTAAAACTACGGCTGATAAACTACAAATGGAAGGCGAGCCTGTAAATATCAGTAATATAGAAAAAAGAGTTCGCTCTGAATTTGAAGACGCCTCTTCGAGAGTGAGAGATGCTGCAAGCGATGTAACCTCTAAAGTAAAAGAAGGAATGGACAATGTGTCTGATTCTTTAAAAAAAAAACGAGTAAATAATAATGCCAGATCTGGCATTCAAGAATTCGTAAATGTTATCGGTAACATTATCGTAACGTTCTTTAAAATTATTGGAAAGTTTATTGGTATTATTCTTGTAATTACTGCGATAGTGGCGCTCATAGCTCTGGTAATAAGCTTGTTTACAGCTGGAGCCGTTGGTTTTATGGGAGTAGATACCCTCTTTAATGAAGGCATCCAAGTAATAAATCCAACAGGTATTTCTACCTGGATCATTTCATTGATTGCTTTAATTCTTATCGGAATTCCTTTTTTAATACTCTTCTTTTTAGGCTTATTTATTATTTCGAGCGATTCAAAAGCAATTAGTAGAACCGGTAAGTTTATCTTACTTGGAGTTTGGATAATTGCTTTATTGTCAGCTATATTTATAGGAGTGAGACAAGGAGCTGAATTTGCAAGGCAAGGCACAATTACTGAATCAACTAATATCAATTTAGTAGATGTTGATACCTTGACTATAAAAATGACTGACGAAAATAATTTTGCCAGTGGAGAAACAATGCAAGGTAAGTTCGGTTTTAGATATGTATATGATGAAAATGATGAAGAGAAATATTACTATACCGATGTAAGATTCGACATAAAAGTGTCTGATAGTACAGAAACATTTATTAAAATTAGAAAAAAAGCGCAAGGACGGAGTAGAGATTTAGCCAAAGAAAATGCTGGTATGATAGATTACAATTTTGAATTATCAGATGACAAATTACTGCTAAATGAATATTTTTTGACAGGCACAAAATTCCCTTTTAGAGATCAAGAGTTATTGGCAACTATTTATATACCGAAAGATAAGGTTGTATATTTTGATAAGTCTACAAAACCTTTTATCAAATATAGTACGCTTACAACTAATGATATGTACAGTCGAGACATGGCTGGGCAACTATTTTTGATGACAGATGAGGGCTTGCAATGCTTAGACTGTACCACAAATGGAGAAGACTGGAAATATGAAGATAATAGTACGATCGATGCTGATGACATAGATGGCGTTGAGCTAAAAGTTGATGAAGATGGGGTAGAGCTAAATATTAATGACGACGGTGAAAAGGCAAAAGTGAAGCTAGATAAAAACGGATTGAAAATTAGTTAGGTAATAATAATTTAATGATGAAGAAAACGCTATTTACAATAACCGTATTGCTGACGTCATTTTTGATAAATGCCCAAGCTGAAAGAACATCAGAATTATATAAGATTTTGAAGGTCAACGACAGCATTATTTTCAATGCGAGTTTCAACACCTGTAACTTAATAGAACTAGGACAGTTGATCAATGATGATTTTGAATTTTATCATGACAAAGCAGGACTACTTGAGGGTAAAGATGCCTTTATAGAGAATACAAAAAACGGCTTGTGTAAATCGACGGCAGACCTTCGTAGAGAATTGAAAAAAGGGAGCTTAGAAGTATTTCCATTAAATAATAATAAAGGAGAGCTATATGCTGCTATTCAAAAAGGAGTACATAGTTTTTATGAAAATGATAAAAAAGGGAGTGTTGCTCAATTCACACATCTTTGGGTATTAAATGAGAGCGATTGGAAGTTAAAACGTGTACTCAGTTATGATCATAAAGCGACCCTTGAAGAAGTTGTATCTGATCGCACTGCAATCACCATTTCTTCAAATGTTTTAATGATGTATGCAGGAGAATATCAAGCGCCAAAAACGGGAAAAATCAACATATTGATGAAGAATAATAGCTTAGCTGTGCAAACGGGCAGTGGGCAAATGATTATTTTTCCAGCGTCTGATCGTCTCTTTTTTAATAAGAAACAACCTATGACTTTTGAGTTTGTAAAAGATTCAAACGGTAAGGTGGTTAAAATGAAGCTTTTTGAAAATGGTACGGTCGTCGAAGAAGCTTCAAAAGTAAAATAATACAATTCGTCCTTTAAAATTTACAATTGAGAAAGAAAAAATATAATATATCTGGTTTTTAAGGCAATTTTGAACCAGAGTTAACCAAATAAAACCAAGAATCAAACAAAATTAACTTCCGAATTATCGGTATAAAAATTTAGAAATATGAACCTTTCAAAGAAAAATCACGAACACCAAAAAAACAATAGATATTTAGTGAGTAAAACATTTTCACAAATTTTCGCGGTATCATTACTGTTTTTAACAAGCTCTTGTTTTATAATAAATGGTGTAAAGGGCGATAGAAATGTAGTTACACAAGACCGTAATATTTCATCAGATTTTGACGCTATTCATGCAAGTCATGGAATTGATGTGAGATTGACGATGGGTTCAAACGTATCATTAAGGCTTGAAGCAGATGAAAATTTACATGATATTATTATTACTGAGGTTAAAGATGGAGTGTTACGTATTTATTCAGAAAAGAATATTTATAGTTCTAAAAAACGTACCGTATATCTCACGGCAAGTGAGGTGAATGAAATTAAAGCTACAAGTGGTTCATCTGTAAATTCAGAAAATACAATCAAAGCAGAAGATTTTAAAGTAAGTACAACGAGTGGTGCTAATGTAAGATTAGACTTAGATGCTGAAAGTATTTCTTGTAAAGCTACGAGTGGAGCCAATATCAATTTGAGCGGAAAAACACAGAAATTAGTGGCGTCTGCAACAAGTGGTGCAAATATAAAAGCAAAGAATTTAAAAGCGAAATTTTGCGAAGCCAAAGCAACCAGTGGGGCTGTAATGTCAGTGCGCGCTTCTCAAGAGTTGGATGCGAGGGCTACCAGCGGAGGTAATATTCGTTGTTCAGGTAATCCTGAAATTGTAAAAAAGAACAGTTCGTCTGGTGGAAACATCAGCAGCTGAAAATATAAAGAATGAGTTGTTTTCCATTTTTTTGTAAATGGTTGGGCTGTCTGGAGAGATAGCCCTTTTTTTATTCTTTACCCTCAAAATGACTTTCTGCAAATGGCTTCAGATTTGTCAATGAATTTTGAACATTCTTTTTGAATTGTTTTTTTGCAAACAAATAAATAATTAATTTTTTTAGAGGTGATTTTGCAATCCAAAATAACTCCGTAGTGATGGTACAGGTATTTTCACTTTTAGGTTTTATAATGTAAAATTGATAAAGTTGATCAAAAATAACGGGGCTCGTTGTTAACTCGCCATAGACAAGCTCGGCATCATTTACTTCTTTAGCTACCGTGGTGAAGTTAAAATGGGTTCCATTAATTACACAGACATGCTCGGTACCTAAACGCGTTACTTCAGCTGAATTGTATTGAAATTTATCAACTCCTTTTACCCAATTTGATCTGTACCTAAAATTGGTTATGATTTCTAATAATTGATGTGCATTTATAGCAATATTTTCACTAAAAACAAGATTGGGTTGTCGTTTAAATTCAACAATTTTTGGTTTCTCGTATGGCAGTATTTTTAAAAGTGAATTATCAATTTCTGAATAAATAAAACGTATTTCTTTGTTGTCATAAAGCTCTGAGCTTTCTATAAAAGTAAATAGTTTACTTGTATAATTTAAGGGCATCTTTAGTGCTGAAGCGAGTTGATTACTAATAATGACATAATTATCGCTACTGATATTGTTTTTTAATAAACGGTGGGTTTCAATAACCGCTTCACCAAAAGGCTTTTTCTTTCCTTGAACATTTAGGTATTGAATAGTACCGCAATGTGCTACAATTTTAAGTTCTAATTGTGGTGCTGTTGCGCAAGCATT
>RCND010001618.1_pt1 | contig 12762 bp, 10 predicted proteins | sample 2041351 | NCBI WGS metagenome assembly RCND01 (sample SAMN09708230, study PRJNA481090) | Marine sediment metagenome, whole genome shotgun sequencing project. | biome: marine sediment; feature: ocean; material: sediment; isolation source: Sewage treatment plant 12B marine sediment (STP12B) ...
AGTACGTGACATCTGGTGTGAGATTGATTATTTACCATCTGTACACGGTTCTGCTGTCTTCACGCGTGGAGAAACCCAGGCACTCGCTACAGTAACTCTAGGAACATCTAGAGATGCAAATAAAATTGATATGCCATCTTTTGAAGGAGAAGAGAATTTCTACCTTCATTATAACTTCCCTCCTTTCTGTACAGGTGAAGCAAGACCTATTCGTGGAACCTCTCGTAGAGAAGTTGGTCATGGTAACTTGGCTCAACGTGGTCTTAAAGGAATGATCCCTGAAGATTGTCCTTACACAGTACGTGTAGTATCTGAAGTATTAGAATCTAACGGTTCTTCTTCTATGGCAACAGTTTGTGCTGGAACAATGGCATTAATGGATGCAGGTATCCAAATGATTAAGCCAGTTTCTGGTATCGCAATGGGATTGATCTCTGATGCAGATTCTGGAAAATACGCAGTATTATCTGATATTCTTGGTGATGAAGATCACTTAGGAGATATGGACTTTAAAGTAACTGGAACGGCAGACGGAATTACAGCTTGCCAGATGGATATTAAAGTAAAAGGATTAAGCTACGAGATTCTTGTAGCTGCATTACAACAGGCAAGAGATGGTCGTTTACACATCCTTGAGAAATTAACTGACGCAATCGCTGCTCCTAGAGAAGATGTGAAAGAGTACGCTCCTAAAATGGTAGGTGTTCGTATTCCTAACGAATTTATTGGTGCATTAATTGGACCAGGAGGAAAAGTGATACAAGAACTTCAAAAAGAAACTGGATGCACGATCGTTATAAACGAAGATCCTGTAACTGAAGAAGGAATTGTTGAAATATTAGGAACAGGACAAGAAGGAATCAACGCGGTATTAGCAAAAATAGATTCTATTACTTTTAAACCTAATGTGGGAGAAGTATACGAAGTGAAAGTTATCAAGATGTTAGATTTTGGTGCTGTCGTCGAATATATGGATGCTCCAGGGAACGAAGTATTATTACATGTTTCTGAATTAGCTTGGGAGCGAACTGAAAATGTGAGCGATGTTGTTAATATGGGAGATGTATTTGATGTTAAATACTTCGGTGTTGACTCTAGAACTCGTAAAGAAAAAGTTTCCCGTAAGGCAATAATTCCAAAGCCTGAAGGATATGTAGCACCTCCAAAAAGAGAAGATAGAGGAGGTCGTGACAATCGCGGGAGAGATAATCGTGGTCGCGATAGTAGAAAAAGGGACTAAAGACTTGATTGTTAACACAAAAACGCCTCCAAATATGGAGGCGTTTTTGTTTAATATGCCCAAAAATTATGAAAGTCAGAAAATTATTGTATTTTCGTCGATGAAGGAATTTTCCTTCATACGTAAATAGTATAGCCCCAAGCGCACTATGGCGACAATGATTAATCGTTTATTCACGAGGACCGAGCCCAATTCTTCAGTGACAGAACTTGAGGAAGACGAGAAATTAATCTTCTTGAATTCCTTACTAGAAAAAGGAAGCTCCAATAGCCGTCTGCGTAGTCTCGCAGCTTCTGTTGACGACCTTGTTTTCTCAGAAACAGCCCATATTGCAGAACTACAATTAGTACAAAAATATTTAGAGATAGAAAACTATCTCATTTACCACGACCCACGTTATATCAATTCAGAAATAAAACTCAGGGAAGAGATTAAAGTTGATTTCCCTATACTAGCCATAAGAGAAGGCTTCGCTTCACTATACGCAGATGGTAAAACCCAGGAAATTTTTCTTAATAACTATTTCCTTAAATTTTTGCTTCACTCTTTTGTTTCAGAAAATAAATCAAAACTCCTCGCTTCGAAGCTACTGGCAGCACATAGAGTATTAAATGAACCTAAGACCGGCATGCGCTTGGTTGATCAAATTAATCTACTTAGACAAGCCAGGGAGAAATCGCAAAATATCTACAATGAACTAAGCGAACACCATGGTCAAGAATGGGTAAAAGATATTTACGCTAAATGTCATAAGGAATTTTCATTATATCATAAAGACCTTAAGCGAGTTAAGTGTATTGACGATCTTCTACCAGAACACAATGAAACTTACGTCCAGCGTCCTCAAGAAGGGGTTATTAAGTTAATCAATACAAAACCAGATAAAAAGGTAAATCTCCAGCCCCAAGTAAGTGAAAAAACTATCCTGGAAAATATTCTGGATGGTTATGTTTTATTCGATCGAAAAGGGCGCATCATAGACTATAACAGCAAAGTACTAGAAATATTTAATGTAACTAAATATGATATATTAATCCGTTCTCTCTTTACGCTACTGCCTGAAGGTTTAGTGACCGACTTAGTAGATGATCTTGAAAACACCAATCCTTTAATCACGAAGAAAATAATTGGTACAAGACGAGAAGTGAAAATTACTCGCGGTAAAAACGGTGCTCAGGATTATGAACTCATGATTACAAATAACTATACTGAAGGTCAAGATACTTTTAGTATATTTTTAAGGAATATTTCTACTAAAAAAGACACCTTAAAGGCTATTAGTGATGCAAAATTAAATGCAGAACGTATGGCAAAAGCCAAAACGACATTCTTGTCGAACATGAGCCATGAAATTAGAACTCCCTTGAATGTAATTCTAGGGTTATCGGAGATTATTTCTAAAGAAGACTTTACTGATAAAGAATTGCTCAAAACCAATCTCGAGGGTATTGACTTTTCAGCTCAAAACTTGCTTTCTATTGTAAATGACATTTTAGACTTTTCCAAAATAGAAGCAGGTAAACTCTCCATTCAAGCCATTGATTTTAATCTGAGGAAAGTTGTTGCCAATTTAAACAATGGATTTGCAATAAAAGCGGAGGAAAAAGGATTGATTCTAGAGACTCATATAGAGGAGGACGTTCCCAATATAGTTATAGGAGATCAATATCGCTTAAATCAAGTTTTAACTAATCTTATAGGTAACGCGATCAAGTTTACTCAAAAAGGGAAAGTAAGTATCAACGTAAAACTGGCTTCCCAAGATGAAGAGGACATCATTATAGGGTTTGAAGTAAAGGATACCGGAATTGGTATCGCAAAAGACAAACTAACGAGTATTTTCGATAGTTTTTATCAGGTAGAAAATCCCGATAGTTCTAAAGTTAACGGAACCGGCCTCGGTCTGGCCATTACCAAAGAGCTCATCCAACTCCAAAACGGAATTCTTAAAGCCGATAGTTTAGTGGGGATAGGGTCTATATTCGAATTTACTATCCCTCTTAAAAAGAGTAAGCTAAAAAAGATAGTTCAATTCGAAAAAAATATAAAGCGAGTAAATAAAAAATTGAACGGCCTTAAAGTTTTAGTGGCTGAAGACAATAAAATGAATCAGTTTTATATAAAACAGCTTTTGGCAGGTCTTCATGTTGACATTGATATCGCGGAAAATGGTGCTGATGCTGTTGATAAATACAACAATTCTGGCGTAGACTACGATTTAATATTAATGGATATGCACATGCCGATTATGAATGGTGTTGAGGCAATATCGATTATAAGAAAATCGAATAAAGACTCCTTGAGAAAGGTACCTATAGTAGCGTGTTCGGCCGATGTATTCCCTGAGGCTCGGAAAAATGCAATTAAAGCTGGAATAGATTTTTATCTAACAAAACCTTTAAATGAAGACGCGATTAAAGAAGTTCTGTACTGGTTAATTGCAGATGAGGATACTCTAACAGAAAAACCGTTAGATATCGATCTTGTCCCTGAAGATGAAAATACACCGAAAAGCAGCCATGTTGATATTAATAGACTAAAGGAAACTTTCGATAATGATCTAGAGTTTATTTCCTCACTTCTAGAGGTTTTTATTAAAGATACGCCGGAAGAATACACAAGTTTACGTAAATGTTTAGATCGTGAATTTTACGCTCGAGCGAGTTCATTAGCCCATAAAATGAAATCTAGTTTTATGAATCTGGGTATGACATTACATGGACATCATCTGCAACTTATGGAGAGTAATCTTACTAAAAAAGATGGAGTCGAAAAAGCTAAAAAGCATTTTGCTGCATTCACTAAGTTATATCATAAGGCTTTACTAGAGGTGAGTCTCTTGCTAATTGAAATGAAGCAGAAATAATACACCCGTATCAAATTCCTAGGTTGTCGAACTTCATTTATCATCCTCAATTACTACTTTATCTTCTTAATTTAAAGGAAACTCTTATCGGGATTTCTTAATATCAGATTTTTATTATCTATTTTTATGTAACTTGTACCATCAAGGTAAGATATTAGCCATATGAAAAAATTTATCAGAATATTAGTCATCCTTCAATTAGCACTTTTTGTTTCATGTACTGATGAGGGAATTGGAGGTATGGATATAAATGAAGATGTAGTTGATGAGGAATTATTTCAGTTAATAGAAAGAATTTCAAGTGCAAGCGATGATTCCATTGAATGTATTAATTTCAATTATTCATTCCCTCTATTTATCTTTGATGAGAATTTAGAGTATTTAGATGTTATTTTAATAACTGATGATATTCAATTCAGTAATTTTTTAGTAAACCTCCCAGAAAATTATTCAATCAGTCTAAGTTATCCGATTGCTGCTACCCTTAGTAATGGAGATTTAATTGATATCAATTCAAATGAAGAATTATTACTATATATAGACGCTTGCACCGACGAGGAATATCAGCGTCGTTGCAATAGGGCTTTGTCAAGTTGCGTATGGGATGTGAGTTCCTTAGACGGATTTCCTAATGACTTTGAAGACGATTATTTTTATTTAAATAGTTATGGAATTATTCAATTTCATAGTGGTAATAACATATATTTTGGCACCTGGACCACTTTTTACATTGAGGATGATTTGCATTTAAATATCTACATTAATTCTGATGGTGAAATTGCAAATACCTGGAATTATGACTGGAATGTTGCCGTTTTTGAGGATAATCGCATAGAATTAGAAACTGCCGGTAATAGAACCTTAATAGAAAAGAATTGTGCAATTGACTGTGCAAATGAATCCTACGAAATATGTGAGATCGAAATGGACCCAGGCTTTGCCGAGTTCTCATTTGAAGATTATTCTTTTTGTATTCCAATCCCTACGACCCACGATCTTGTATCGGCGGTTTCATTTAGCTTTTATGAAACTGAAGAAGACGCTATTGCTGGGGTTAATGCAATTTCTTCTTCTGAATACACAAATACTACAAATCCGCAAACCATCTTTGTTCGGATCGAATATGCTGAAAGTGGTGAATTATTAGGGTTTTGGGAAATCTCAATTGAAGCCATTCAGTGTTAATATAAATACTCAGGCACGAAAGTAAATACCAAATTTGACTAATAGTAATTATTATTAAATTGAGCTCGGCATGAGTATTATTGAAGTTGTGTTATAAAAATTTATGTAGAATTGTAACTTTTGCATGCTTTTTACGTATAAGTAAATAGACAACACACATAAATACTCAATTTTTACATGAGACAACTTAAAATAACCAAGCAGGTTACTAATAGAGAAACCGCCTCCTTAGACAAATATCTTCAAGAAATTGGAAAAGTTGACTTAATTACCGCAGATGAAGAAGTAGAATTAGCTCAGCGTATCAAAGCTGGTGATCATTTAGCTTTGGAAGAACTTACGAAAGCTAATCTACGATTTGTTGTATCAGTATCGAAGCAATATCAAAATCAAGGATTGACTTTACCAGATTTGATAAATGAAGGAAATCTAGGACTTATTAAAGCGGCGCAGCGCTTTGATGAAACCAGAGGCTTTAAGTTTATCTCTTACGCCGTATGGTGGATTCGTCAGTCAATTCTTCAAGCCTTAGCCGAACAATCTCGTATTGTGCGCCTTCCCTTAAATAAAATAGGAAGTATCAACAAAATTAATAAGATGTACGCCTTCTTGGAGCAGTCAAAAGAGCGTCCTCCTTCTGCTGAAGAAATCGCAAAAGAACTGGATATGACTATTAGCGATGTTAAGGAGTCAATGAAAAACTCCGGACGTCACGTATCTATGGATGCTCCCCTTGTTCAAGGTGAGGATTCAAATTTATACGATGTACTGCGAAGTGGAGAGTCTCCAAATCCAGATCGATCTTTACTTCACGAATCTCTTCGCACGGAAATAGAACGTGCCTTAGAAACACTAACACCGCGTGAAGCAGATGTTGTCCGTCTCTATTTCGGTTTGGTAGATGAACATCCTATGACTCTGGAAGAAATAGGTGAAACTTTTGACCTTACACGTGAGCGTGTTCGCCAAATAAAAGAAAAAGCTATTAGAAGGTTGAAACACACCTCTAGAAGTAAAATATTAATGACATATTTGGGCTAGTCCCATTGAACGCTACTTACAGTATTTTACCACTTCGGTGGATATTCATACTGTTCGTTTTTTGATTGATGAATGACCTCCGGCTGATTACCGGAGGTTTTTTCATGTATAGTAAATTTGAATAGTAAAGGTTTCAATTAGATTGTTCAGTTCCAATTACAAATCCCATGTAATTAGTACCTTTGCAAAAACTAAATCAATTATGGCCAATACAATCATAGCTCCTTCTTTACTTGCTGCAGATTTCGCAAACCTCCAACGTGATATTGAAATGATTAACAAAAGTGAAGCCGATTGGTTTCACATCGACGTAATGGATGGCGTATTTGTTCCTAATATTTCCTTCGGAATGCCAGTAATAAAAGCAATTGCCAAACATGCCGAAAAAACTTTGGACGTGCATTTAATGATTGTTGAGCCGGATCGTTACATCAAGACCTTTGCAGACTTAGGCTGTAATATACTTACTGTTCACTACGAAGCCTGCACGCATTTACATCGCTCATTACAAGCAATTAAAGCGGAAGGCATGCAAGCTGGAGTGGCTTTAAACCCCCACACAAACATATCATTGTTAGAAGACACCATACAAGATATCGACATGGTCTGTTTAATGAGCGTGAATCCCGGCTTTGGAGGCCAGAGTTTTATTGAAAACACTTATGATAAAGTAAAACAGCTTCGGAAATTAATTGATTCAAAAGGCGCATCAACCAAAATAGAAATCGACGGTGGTGTCACAGATAAAAACGCAAAAAAACTAGTCGATGCGGGTGCAGACGTTTTGGTAGCAGGGAGCTACGTATTTAAAGCAAGCAATCCAACTGAAACAATTAAGGGTCTTAAGTTGCTTACAAAGCTGTAAATTAAGCTTTTGTATAGTAAATTATTATAATCCTATACCTAACAAATTTGTCTTTTATTTAATTTTAATACCCGGCGAACGTGAAGTTTAGTAACTTCTGTGTATGACTGTACAGTTTTGGGAAATGGGTTTTAAAATCTTTAGGAGACTCAATAAAATATTCAGCTAAAACGGCCATAAATTCATATTGATTTGTGAAGGCGTAAGCTCTAAAATATCGCGTTTCATCTAGTTTTTCTTTCAATTCAATATTCGTAAGCTGCAACAAGATATTTTGGAACTGTTTTGAAAAACGCGAAGCATCCACATCCTTGCTCTGCATAGCCTCTAATTGCATCGCATGCATAAACTCATGAATACCTAAGTTAAGATTATCATCAGTTATTTTATAACCATCCTCAAAATCCTTCCAAGAAAGGACTAATGCTCTTTCCCGGGGATTAAATTCTCCCTTGTGAAAATCGTCGTTGATGGCACTATAAAATTCCTTCGGATAAATAAGTATAAATTCAACTAATGAATATTCGTAATTCTTTCTCCCAAAACTTAGCATACAACCTACTGCAGCTATTAATATTTGCATGCGTTCAGTAACGTCAAGCCCATCGCGACCTACAAATTTTTTTTCTGAAATAAACGTAGCTACGCGATGTTGAAACTGTTTTTTATGTTTTTCTGAAAGCTTTTTGTAAAATACAAAGTCGTTTTCTAATATCTCAAGTTGTGATCTCGATGGTTTTCTGAATATGAAGTAGTGTCGAAAAAGAGGTCTATTATAGGTACTCGCATACCAATTTTCAAAGACTTTATAAAGAAAGAAAGAAAATCCGAGCAGTACAATTGAATAGGCATAAGGAGCCATCCAAGATATATTCTCATCAGCTTGTATTAGTAGGATCATACAGATTTGGGAACCCTAAGATAATAGTTAGTTTAAATATGGTCTTACGGCTTGTGAATTAACGTTTTACAACCCCCGTTTAGTATGCCGTAAAAATATTTTTTACGTACTACCTTGAGGAAGAACCATCGAGATATCAGAGACAAGACCGCTTCGCTACAAGAAGCAAGACTCTTTTTCATCCTGCTCTTGGTTCTAAAAGCTTTGAATCAGCGCGCTACACCTTGGGCAGAGCCTCGGCGAATTCTAATGCTTAAATCTTAATTTCTGTTCAGAATACTTAAAATATACCAAAAAAGTAACATTAAAGATGCGAATAGCCCTAACGAAGCAGCAACATACTGATCTTCGCTGTACTTATGCACCATATTTGAAGTCTGATATAAAATAGAACCTGAGGCTAGTACTACCATTCCGGCACTAAACCACAATCCTAAATTGAAACCAAATAGTGTTCCTGCGATTATTAGTCCTAAGGCAATAAAAAATCCAATGGCAAGTCCTGACCTTAAAAATGAAAAGTCTTTTTTGGTTAATAATACGACAGCCGACAAGCCTGAAAACAAAGAAAGTGTTAGAATCGCTGCCTGATTCAGAATTTCGAATCCGCCATCTTCAGCAATTGACATTGCTATAAAAATAAGGGGTATGAAAATAAAAGCTTCAGCAGCAACATAAAGCAGTAACGCAAGATATTGTTTATTTCTATCATGACTTCTCAAAGCCATCTTTTCAGCATAACTTGTCACCAACATAAACCCGCCCAACATCAATAACCACGTCCAACCTTGAGTTAATGAAAGTGCGAAATTTACGATCACGGGTATCTGAAAAAACAATGTTTCAACAAGAATAAATAGTAAGACTGCAGAAGCCAGATGTGTATAGGTTTTTTTATAAAAAGCTACCTTTTTGTCATCTGTAAGGCTGCTGATAACTAATGGTTGTTGTTGTAATTCTTCCATTTTTTTTACTGTTTATTTATTAATCGTTTGGCAGTTATTGAAGTATATGAAATTGCAATGTATTGGGGTACTAGCAAGGAACAAAGTGTTCATTTTTCAGGCCGAAATATACAACTATTTTGAACTATCACCCTTAAATTGTTGTGAGTTACTCTTAAATAAAACATTGAACGTAGTAAGACTACCATAACAACGGGTTATATATTGTTGCAAATCAATTTTGTCTTGATCCTCCAGCGTTTTACTCGAATTAATTTTCTGTTCCATTACCCTTAGTCGGTCACGAAGCATCACAATTTTATGAAAGAATGTATTTATTGGAATTTCTTTATCGCTAAGGTTTGGGTCTTTTGGTCGCATTACCAAAGTACCTCCTCTCCACTTATCCGCGATTGGCACAATTTCGCTAACATCACTCCATTTTTTAAGAATTTCCTTAAGACTGCTTTCCACTTCATAAAAACTTACTGAATCTACCTCATCTTCAGCAGCATGAATTACCTCAAAGTCTGCATCGACATCGATAGTTTCCAATCCATCTTCTATAAAAGTCACCCAATACATTTTTGAGGTAACATTAGTGACCACTCCTTTTCCATATTCTGAATGATCGATGCGTGATCCAATTCCTAAAATTTTTTTCATAGTTCCCGATTTTTCCAAAAAGTGAAAATACGCAAATTTGTATTTCGCAAAGATGTTTCTACAAAAAATTCACTACTGACAGTTATCATTAAAAGGCAATATTACTATCTTTATATTTGGCGAATAAATCAAGAATTATGAGCATATCATTAGTTTCTAAATACAATGTTGCTGGGCCACGATATACGAGCTACCCCACAGTACCTTATTGGAATAATGACACTTTCTCCCTAAAAGAGTGGAAAAACACATTGAAAAGAAGCTTCCATGAAAGTAATGCTTCGGAAGGAATTAGCCTTTATATACATCTCCCCTTTTGTGAGAGTCTCTGTACATTTTGCGGCTGTAACAAGCGCATAACAAAGAACCATAATGTCGAAGTTCCCTATATCCAATCTGTTATAAAAGAGCTTAAATTATACATTCAATTATTCGAAGAACGTCCAATTATTAAGGAACTACATCTAGGGGGCGGAACCCCTACCTTTTTCTCTTCGGAAAACTTAAAAATATTGATGGATGGTATTTTCAGAAACGCAACCAAATCAGAGAATGCGGCACTTAGTTTTGAAGGTCATCCAAACAATACTACGTCATCACATTTAGAATTATTGGCCGGATATGGGTTTAACCGTGTTAGTTTTGGGGTACAGGATTATAACGAAACTGTTCAGAAAGCCATACATCGAATTCAGCCATTTGAAAATGTGAGAATTGCAACTGAAGCCGCTAGAAAAACAGGATTTACGTCGATTGGCCATGATCTAATTTTCGGACTACCTTTTCAGAAAAAAGAGCATATCATCGAAACCATCGAAAGAACAAAAGAGCTACGCCCAGACCGAATCGCATTTTATAGTTATGCACACGTACCTTGGATCAAGGGAAATGGACAAAGAGGATTTAAGGAAGCAGATCTACCTAGCGCCTCAGAAAAAAGGGAGCAATATGAAATCGGCCGAAAACTGCTTTTAGAAGCTGGATATGTAGAAATTGGGATGGATCACTTCGCACTGAAAACAGATACATTATATCAATCCATTGTGAATAAAACGATTCACCGAAATTTTATGGGGTACTCAGATTCTAAGACTCAGGTAATGATTGGTCTTGGTGTTTCTTCTATAAGTGATAGTTGGTATAGTTTTGCACAAAACGTGAAGGGAGTTGAAGAATATCAGGCCCTCGTTGAAGGTGGTATTCTTCCTGTCTATCGCGGACATATACTTTCCGACGAAGATTTGGTCATTAGAAAACACATATTAAACCTCATGTGTTCTCTAAAAACATCTTGGAAAGATCCAGAACTCTATATTAAAGAAATCCCAGAAATAATCCTCAATCTAAAAGAAATGGAGCTTGACGACTTAATAGAAATCACTAACACTGGACTACAGGTCAAAGAATTAGGCCGCCCATTTGTGCGAAATATATGTATGGCTTTCGATTTATTATTACAACGCAAGCGTCCTGACACCCAATTGTTCTCTATGACAGTTTAAATTATCTTGAATTATCATCTCCAAGTTTGAATTTATATCTTTGGTAGATGGTACATCCTAAATACAGCCGATATATTCGCCAAATTCTGGTTTTTGCATTTATCTGGTTGCTTTTTGGGGCACTCTACGTCGTAATTGAAGTAGGTCTATTAGGAAATTCTACCACCTATCCAACAACGGGAAACCGATACAATTTCAAATCAAATATTATTTTTATTAGTCTAGGTTGCTTTATAATGGGAATAGCACAGGGATGCTTAGAGGTTGTTTGGCTTAAGAAACGGTTTGAACAAAAGGCGCTCTGGATTAAGGTTATAAATAAAACACTAATCTACTTAACACTTATTATATTATTTCTACTAGCCTTAACTATGATTTCCGCTGCTTTCAGTCTTCCTGACGGACAGACCAATGCAATCGCTTTTGAAGATGTTAAGAGTGCTGTTATACGTTTTGTTAGTGAGTTTTCTTTTTGGAGCATTGTTATCTACATAGCGATTACCCTAAACTTTGCATTGTTTTTTTCTGAAATAAAAGAATATATAGGAAGTCGTTTGCTATACAATTTCATATTAGGTCGTTACCATCAGCCAAATCAGGAAATTAGAATATTTATGTTCCTAGACATGAAATCTTCTACTACTATTGCGGAAAATATGGGTCACGCTCAATACTTTCAACTAATAAAAGCCTATTACGCAGATATGACCAATCCTATTCTCGAAACAGATGGGGAAATTTACCAATATGTAGGTGATGAAATCGTCGTGTCCTGGCCAGAGACGAAAGGATTATATAAAAGCAATTGTATTGAATGTTTCCGAAAAATAGAAAATGAATTACTTCAGAAAAGTAATACTTATATGAAGAAATTCGGCCTAGTTCCCAGTTTTAAAGCCGGTTTTCATATTGGAGAGGTTACGACAGGTGAGATCGGTATTATCAAAAAGGATATCATCTATACCGGTGATGTGTTAAACACTACCGCCAGAATTCAAGCCGAATGCAATAATTATAACGCAAAGGTTTTAATTTCCAATGATCTGCTTAAAAAGCTGCCAAAAGAGAACGAATCTTCATTCACAAATATTGGGAAACTTACCCTAAGAGGGAAATCGGAAGAAATTAAACTGTATAGTGTTGATTTTTAATCTAATGAACTATCTCGAAGCAGAGCCATCAAGGTGTCAGAGACAAAACCGCTAAAAGAATCAAGAAAAAAACTTTTCTTTATCTTGGTTCTGGGTCATTATTTATTGAACATTGTTTATTGCTTATTAATCATTTGAAATTCACGACTCACTTCTTGCTTCCTCCTTCTACGCACGAATCTATACGCCACGCCCGAGACAGAGCCTGAGTCAATTCAAACGATTAAAATCAAACTACTACTCCTTCTTTTTCTTATCGCTATTCATCATATTAAATACAATAAGCACAAGTACCACACAAACTACTGCAAAAACTCCAATGATTGCTGCACCCATTCCCCAGTTTACTAATGAAATATTATTTGAAATCATGATGTATTATTTTATAAGTTAATCAATTC
>RCND010001619.1_pt1 | contig 12758 bp, 13 predicted proteins | sample 2041351 | NCBI WGS metagenome assembly RCND01 (sample SAMN09708230, study PRJNA481090) | Marine sediment metagenome, whole genome shotgun sequencing project. | biome: marine sediment; feature: ocean; material: sediment; isolation source: Sewage treatment plant 12B marine sediment (STP12B) ...
ACTCTTTATAACTTTCAGAACTCACCAAAGTGAGTTCTATTAATCATGGATTAGGATAATTAATATTGAATTTGTCTTATTTCTGTATAAAGCTTCGGGTTTAAAATCATCATGTTTTCATCTTCATTATAGCTTATCGATTTATCGATATCAATATCTATAATAAAGTCATAAAAGCGATTCTTAACCAATTCAGTTCTGACCAAATTTGATGGTCTTGCATTTCCTAAATTGATGACGTCCAAACTATGTAATATGTTGTCTAAATCTATTGAGTTATTATCACCAAGGACCAATCTAATTTCGTAGATGTATGTCGATTCAATTTGAAAATCATCTACGAGTTGCAATTCTGAATCCTCTTTTAAATCGTAGGCGTTATGAGTTCCTTTATTAATAGTATTTAGGCTTAGCCATGCGTTGGCTAAATTACTATCCTCTTTAACTTTTAACTGCACATCTTCAATTTCTAAATAAACTTTATCAAGCTCACCTGTTGTACTTTTCAGTTTTACAGAGACACTAGAAAAATTGTTATCTGCATTAAGATCATCTTTAGTGCAACTTGTAAAACAAGCAAAAATAACGAGAGTGAAAAAGAGCGGTTTTATAGGTTGTAAATGCTTCATGATTTGGGATATAGAATAATTACAGATCAATGATACCTTAATCATCAGGTTTTGAGTATTTTTATACACCAATTGCAAAAAAAACCATATAAACTGAAAAAAAAGTGACATATTCTCGATTAATTGCAGGTACAATGACCTGGGGAAGTTGGGGCAAACAACTCTCAAAAAAAGAAATGGTCGCTTTGATGCACCATTGCATTTCTAATGACATCACTACGTTTGACCATGCTGATATTTATGGCGCATATACTACCGAAGCTGACTTCGGTAAAGCTTTCGCAGACTCTAATATAAAACGGCAAGACATTCAGCTGATTTCAAAATGCGGAATCCAAGATATGTGTGATACTCGCGACAACACCGTTAAACATTATAATTACAGTAAAGACTATATCATCTGGTCCGCTGAAAAATCACTGAAAAACCTTGATACCGATTACTTGGATCTATTTCTGTTGCACAGACCAAGCCCATTAATGGTAGCCGAAGAGATTGCTGAAGCCATTACTATTTTAAAAAAAGATGGAAAGATTAGAGACTTTGGTGTCTCTAATTTTACACCTTCACAAATGGAAATGATTGGGCTACGAATGGATATCGATGTTAATCAGATTGAGTTTTCACTCACGCAACATTCGGCAATGCATGATGGCACTTTAGATTATATGACCACTACTGGAATAAAACCCATGGCTTGGTCTCCATTAGGATCTGTATTTAGAGAAGATAATGAACAAACCAGACGTATTCATGAGCAACTTGGAGCATTGAAGGACAAATACAATGCTACTGAAGACCAATTATTATTAGCTTGGATATTAAAACATCCTTCAGGTATTCAACCTGTTGTTGGCACTACAACTAAAGACCGTTTAAAGCAAGCTATGGAAGCCACAAAAATTCAGTTAGAATTAGAAGATTGGTTTTTAATTTTAGAGTCTAGTCTAGGACATAGCGTCCCTTGATATAGCCCACAGTATGCAATCACAGTGTCTGGTTGCTTACTCAGGTCATTAAAGTATTAAATAAATAATATTCCTGCGAAGGCAGTAATGAAAGAACTATGAAAAAAACAGCATTAATCACCGGAGCAACAAGTGGCATCGGTAAAGCGACGGCTCACGAGTTTGCAAAACATGGTATTAATTTAGTATTGTGTGGTCGCAGACAACAACGTTTAGATAGCATTAAAAATACATTATCTAAAGAAACTAATGTACATACGTTAAATTTTGATGTTCGGGATAGAGAAAAAACACTTGAAGCTATTGCCACATTACCTGAAGCATTTCAACACATAGATATTCTAATTAATAACGCCGGAAATGCGCATGGCGCTGACCCAATACAATCTGGGAATTTAGATGATTGGGATGCGATGATAGATATTAATGTAAAAGGCTTACTTTATGTGAGTAAAGCAATAATCCCAGGAATGACAGAACGCCAATCTGGACATATTATTAATATTGGTTCCTCTGCAGGAAGTGAAGTGTATCCCAAAGGGAATGTGTATTGCGCTAGCAAACATGCTGTTTTAGCGATTACTGAAGGCATGCGTATTGATTTAAATCCATTCGGCATAAAGGTTGGCGCTATAAATCCTGGTCTGGTAGAAACGGAATTTTCCGAAGTTCGATACAAAGGTGATAGCGCTGCTAATGATATTTATAAAGGCTTTAAAGCGCTGCAAGCGAAGGATGTTGCCGACGTTATTTATTTTGCTATATCTAGACCTGCCCATGTAAATATTGCTGATGTGTTAATGTTTTGTACTGCTCAGGCAAATTCAACACTAGTTAATAAATCTTTCTAATTTATTAACTAGTGTTGAAAATTATTTATTGTTATTAATTATTTTTTATTTCTATAGCATGGCACATTATAGTTCATTTGAAGATTTAGAGGTTTATAAAAACGCAACAACATTTTGCGATGATATTTAGGATATTATCGTGAATACCTCTTTACAAAAAGATTATAAATTAAGAGAGCAGATTAATGGTTCGTCAGGCTCAATTATGGATAATATTGCTGAAGGTTTTGGAAGAGGAGGAAACAAGGATTTTATTATGTTTTTGAGTTATTCGAGAGGTTCTTGCTGCGAATCAAAAGCTCAATTATTACGCGCAAAAAACAGAAAACACATTTCAGTGGAATTATACAATCAGCTTAATGAAAAAGCAGCGAATCTTATTGAGCAACTATCAAAATTCATGAATTATCTAAAAAAATCTGATCGAAAGGGTTCTAAATTCAACTAGGACTGAATAAATAATTAATAGAAAATATTCCTTGATTAACAAAAGACTTCTCATAAAAAACTTACTAGCTCACAACGATGAGAACAGTTTCTATGACAAAAAGCGAAAAATAGATATTGGTTTTAAAGAAGGTAAGGCAAAATTTTTAAAGCATATCTGTGCGCTATCTAATAGCAATCCTAAAAACAACTCGTTTATTGTTATTGGTGTAGAAGATGAGGATAATAAAATTATTGGTGTCGATTTTTTTGATGACAGTAAAATTCAGAACCTCATCAATGCATATCTCTCACATCCACCAATAGTGCAATACGAAAACATTCCATTTCCGCATCTGCCCGATGACAAAGTTGTAGGTTTAGTTACCATCAGACCAATTGATCAAATCACCTCGCTACGAAAAAACATTTGGAAATATTTTGGTGGCTCCGTATTCTTTAGAGATGGTAGTATGAGTATGCCTAAGGTCTTTGATATCGAAATTAAGGATGTCAATTCTAAAATTGTTGCTGCCATTGAAAATCATGCACAGAATAACATTAAACTCACCTTAGATGGTGTCTTCGATTTTATGAATAAACGGCAAGATTTTAAGCCACAATACAAGGTATTTAAAGAATACTTCGTTTTGTGCTGGTCTGGTGATAAAAAGCATTTGAAAGACGAGACCTTCTTTTCTCGGGTGGATATAGAACTTATTAACGAGCAAGTACGTTTGTTTTATTCAGCATTAGATGAAGTTGCTATTTCTTATACTGAGGACTCCTTTAAGATTATTGAATATGTACGGTTGGGATTAAATGAATCATTTAAATACTATAAGCTGGAAGAAAAGATAATTCATTTTGGTAATAATGCTAATTATTCTATTGAAGCCAATTTAATTTTTGAACCACCCCAATTTGATAAAAAGATTTTACATCATATCTACAATACTAATAATACTATTTTAGAAAAGCTTGAAAAAAACACCGCACTTGCAGAACATGATATCGTTGATTTAAAAAATTTAGCAGCCAGTTATTTAATTTGTTATCTCAACGGTTTTGACGATGCTTTACCAAAGCTCGAATTCGCAAAACCTTACATTAAAAAACAAGATTCTGATATCTATAGGTCATATAAAGAAACGATTAGAATATTACGAAAAGTTAAATACAGTTAGTTCATCGGAATTTGCGGATATTTTATCCTCGTTTTGTGCATCTTATCGACGCTTATATCAAAACACTACAGATTATACATTTTTTTTGACCATTCATCATAAATTTTGTTGACAAGAGAAATTAATATGGATATTTGTAGTGCTATTAATCAATTATATAACCTTGTTTCAACCGATTAGCGTCGAATATGAAACAAGGTTTATTGATTTAAATAGGTTGTAAAACAATTTCTAATTCTTCGGTTATAACGTGGCAATCATCTTCCGTTTTTTCTACAACCAGATTATTTAATGTAAACATTTGGAAATCATTTGATGAAATTTCTATGATATAAGTTCCATCGCGTTCACCTTCTCCCATAAAATAATTAGAATTTTGAATAGTTATTAATTATTCTTCATATGAACCATCTTTAGCTGTGACTCTTAAATCGTCTGTAACTATTGCACTTGACAGCCCATCCTTTACAGTAATTTTAGTCCATAAAAAAATCAACACATTAATTATTGGAGCTGTCGTCATCAGAATTACAAGATAACAGCAGCAAGACTAAGGATAGTAGAATACTATTTTTAATCATTAAACACTTTTTACTGAAATAACGAAAAAGTAAGCGCTATTGATTACCGTTATATGAAATTAAGCCTATCGAAAGAATGATTTAAAATAGTGGTATCGTCTGCTTCTAACCACTGACTTAAAATAGTGGCATAAATAGTTCTAAAATCTATTTCAAACTTTATATCACCATTATCATCTAAATCACTTAGACTCGCAAGATTATTATAAAAGCCACCTTTTTTAAGGTTCTTACCCATAATAAAAACATTATTCGCAGCGCCGTGGTCAGTTCCAACAGCTGCGTTTTGTTTAACACGTCTTCCAAATTCAGAAAATGTCAAAATCAAAGTATCTTCAAAAGTTTCATTACGTTTTAAATCTTTCACAAATGCAGAAACACTTTCTGCATATTGAGACAGTAATCGTTTTTGTTTATTAGGTTGATTTGCATGCGTATCAAAACCATTTAAAGCCGTGTAAAATACTTTAGTCTCTAAGCCAGAATTGATGAACTGTGCGACATTTTTAAGTTGTTTAGCGAATTTATTTTGCGGATAGGTCTCTTCTGATCGTTTTACCTTTGTGTTTTCATATATATAGTTTGCTGAAGACTTGGCTTCAATCATTGTTTGGTATAAATAACCCAAATTATGCTCACTTAAATGTGAATCGTTATAATGGTTCAGTACATTTTTAAAATACGGATCTTTCGCTGTATTATATAATGCTTTATAATCACTTGTTGCAATGCCATTAAAATGCTCACCTTTCATGGCCAAACTTAACTGCTCGTCCATTTCCATTGCATTATATGGTTTCTCACCGTGCGTATCTAAATAGCGCCCTAACCAACCACTTTGTAAATACTCTTCTGAGCCACTTGCGGTTTGCCAAATATCCATAGACCTAAAATGAGATCGTATTGGATTTGGGTAACCAACATTATTAATAATTGACATTTCACCATTATCAAACAATGATCTCAAAGGAGCTAAACTTGGATGAAACCCTAAATCGTCATTTAGTTTTATAATATCTTTGGTAATGGCTAGTCGTGGTCTTGCATTATAATAAAGATCGTTATTATGTGGTATTATGGTATTAAGGCCATCATTACCTCCTGCGAGTTGAATGACTACTAATCGCTTATAACCAAGCTGTTGAGCTGCTACAGATTCAAAAGCCTTTACAAAACTTGGAACGAAAAATAAGCTACTTGCTAATGCCGAATTTTTTATAAATTTACGTCTGTCCATGATATACTATTTGTCATTTAAATTTACTGTAATAAAATGTTCTTTTTTCATATCAGTTTCAGAATAAAAAGAAATCGTAGCGATGCTATGCTTGATTTTTCTTCTTCACTGAAACTAAAATATTTCAATTTTCTTATCCAGTAAATTCAAAAAACAAATACTACTAACACATTTGATATTCTGGTAATGACATTAACTGAATACAATACTGTTTTTTCGATTTTTTATTCAGTGTCGCTAAGTAGGCAGCAGTGCCATTATTTATCTTTCCTTGAATAATATAAGCTTCTAAATTTTCAGTTTTAACCGAGTTGAAGTTTTTAGAAAACGCATCCCAATCTGGTAATACTTTAATGGGTAATTTACTCCTGTATTGTTTAAGGTATTTCTCTCTCAAACTATCGTTAACATCACCTTCTTCTTTTAAAGAGATCATCGCATTATTAAGCATAACAGAAGGCAGTTTTAGACGCAGCATTATGGTATTTGCATCAATCCATCCTTTGTCACCTTTCCAACCCGCCACATTAGGTGGATCCAATAACGTTTGTCCTAATAGTTTCTGAATTTTAAGAATATCCTTTTTTCTTTCAAATTTAAGAGGTACTATGTTGGTCATTCCCACCAAATACTCAATTGGTGATTTCACCTTAGCTCCAATGTTTTCTTCATCATAAAACCAATCCGATAGCAACACAAATCGCATCAGATTTTCAATATTGTAATCTTTAAAAAACACATCTGCCATAGCATCAACGTGCGTCTTATTTAGTACCGGATTCACGAAATAACGGTATATTTTTTCAGATATATATCGAGCACATTGCTTGTCCTTTAGAATAAGGTCTATAATCTCATCACCTGAAAAATCACCTGTACTGCCAAAAAATGTCTTTTTTCCAGTATCGTGTTGTTTCTGTCTGAATATAAAATCACCTTTAATATCATGGTTATAACCTGTAAAAGCCTTTGCACATTCCTTAATATCGGTTTCGGAATACTTTCCTTCTCCTAAGGTGAACAGCTCCATTAATTCGCGAGCAAAATTTTCATTTGGTTTATATTTTCTATTTTGCTTTCCGTTGAGATATTTAAGCATTGCTGCTTCTTTAGAAATGGCTTTAACAAAAGCCCCAAAATCACCTAAGGCATTAGTTCTTAAGGTATTATTATAATTCTGAATAAAAACAATACTGTTGTCTTTACATACAAAATGGTTCGCCCAAAATAGGGTCATTCGCTCTCTAAGTAGCTCCTTTGACATCACCAATTGATTTATCCAAGCGTAGTTAAGCTCTTTTATTTTTTTTGTGTTCCGTTCTCGTAATTCTTTATTTAGAGTTGGATTATTCTTTAAGTCTTTATAACTAATACTATTAAAATATGAAACATCTACATCTAGAAGAGAAACAGATTCAGAGTCTTCAAAAAGGGATTCTACAACACTTTTTCTACTTTTATTAATGGCCCTATACTCAGAAGGATTAAGTCCAAACCCTACTCGCCAATACAAATGTTGAAGTTCTTTTTGTTCCATAATCTATTTGACTCTTTTAATTTCAAAACGTTTAAAACGACTAAACATTTTGTTTTAAAGTGTTCAAAGTACAAAAAATAAAAAGCGAACTATAAATTACTCCAGTTATTCGATAAACGGTAAAAGCCACAACTTTCGATGTGGCTTTCATTATAGTTATAAATATACCTTACCTATAAATCAAACTTAATCCCTTGTGCTAATGGCAATTCATCAGAATAGTTCACGGTGTTCGTTTGTCTTCTCATATACACTTTCCAAGCATCAGATCCAGACTCACGCCCACCACCAGTTTCTTTTTCACCACCAAAAGCTCCACCAATCTCAGCACCAGACGTTCCAATATTTACATTCGCAATTCCACAATCAGATCCTGCGTATGACAAGAATTTTTCGGCTTCTTTCATTTCATTTGTCATAATCGCAGAAGATAAGCCTTGTGCGACACCATTTTGTTTGGCAATGGCATTTTCAACGTCACCAGAATATTTCATTAGGTATAAAACCGGAGCAAACGTTTCGTGTTGTACTATTTCAAAATGGTTTTCTGCCTCAATAATAGCAGGCTTAACGTAGCAACCACTTTCGTAACCTTCTCCTTCTAAAACACCACCTTCAACTAATACATTTCCGCCCTCTGCTTTTGCTTTTTCAATAGCAGCTAAATACGCATTTACAGCAACCTTATCAATTAAAGGCCCTATGTGATTTGTCTCGTCTAAAGGATTACCAATAGTTAATTGACCATAAGCGCCAACAATGGCATCTCTTACTTTATCGTAAACCGATTCGTGAATAATTAAACGTCGCGTAGAAGTACAACGCTGACCACAAGTACCAACAGCACCAAATACGGCACCAGGAACAACAACTTTTAAATCAGCAGTTGGTGTAATAATAATAGCATTGTTACCCCCTAACTCTAATAAAGATTTACCAAAACGTTCAGCAACAGTTGCTCCAACTATGCGTCCCATACGCGTAGATCCTGTAGCAGAAACTAGAGGGATTCTAGAATCCGTTGTCATCATTTCACCGACTTTATAATCTCCATTTATGATACAAGAAATCCCTTCAGGTAAATCATTTTCTTTTAAAATTGTTGCAATTATGTTTTGACAAGCGATAGAACATAAAGGCGCTTTTTCAGAAGCTTTCCAAACACATACATCACCACAAATCCATGCTAAAGCCGTGTTCCAAGCCCAAACAGCAACCGGAAAGTTGAATGCAGAGATAATCCCAACCACACCTATTGGATGCCACTGCTCTCTCATAATATGTCCTGGACGTTCCGATGGAATGACTTGTCCATTTAATTGTCTTGATAATCCAACCGCAAAATCACAGATATCAATCATTTCTTGTACTTCACCATAACCTTCTTGCAAAGATTTACCCATTTCGTAAGACACTAGCTTTCCAAGTGGTTCTTTTAAATCTCTTAATTTGTTTCCAAATTGACGCACAATTTCTCCACGTTGTGGAGAAGGCATATCTCTAAAAGATAGAAAAGCTTTCGTTGCCGTGTCCATTACTTTTTCGTAATCTTCTTTGGTCGTCGCTTTTACTTTACCAATTAATTTGCCATCTACTGGAGAATACGATTCAATTATATCTCCGTTAGAAAAATTATTTGAACCGGTAGAAGTTCCTTCATTTAAGTCTTTAACACCTAACTGGCTTAAAGCTTCTTTTATTCCGAAATCGGTAGCAACTGCTTCCATATATGCTTGTTTTTTATGAATTATTAAATTATTTCGTAAAGTTACTAAGAATACCTTATAAACTTCAAAATAACGGATTAAATTCGTTTGAATATATCGTAAAATAACGAGTCAAAACTAGTGAGCTTAAAACAGCTGACTTATAAATAATCCAACATTTTAAGCTTATAAGTCTGTAACATTTTAATACCTTTAAACGTATATAGCGAACCAACCTCAACTACATCATAGACCTAAGTTACTTTCAAACTAAAGAAAGTAAATGATTAAATTTTTTAGACGAATACGCCAACGACTCCTTAGAAAAAGTAACTTCAGTAAGTATCTACTCTATGCCATAGGCGAAATTATCCTTGTAGTAATTGGTATTTTAATTGCACTTCAAATAAATAATTGGAATGAAGCCATAAAGAATGCAAAGACTGAGCAAGAATTCTATAAAGAAATACTTAGTGATCTTGAAAAAGATAATATCAAATTAGAAGGGTTAACAGAGTTCTATAATAACAGAATTGAGCATGCGGGTTGGCTATTAAAAAAAGTAAGGAAACCTATTGGTTCTATTGATAAATTAGAATTTGGCCAACATGTTGAACCTCTATACATTGGTCCAATTCCTGTTGTTTTTAATTCTTCATTTGAAGCGGCTAAAAGTTCTGGAGCTTTTGCCCTTTTCGAGAACAAAGAAATTCTGAAACGACTTAATCAGTATTACACCAACTTTGAAGAATTAAAAGGAATCATGGCTGCAACCTTACGTTTATTAGAAACTAGCTTAGAGCCTATTATGGCTACAGTTCCAATAAATTATGTAAAAAAGGAATCAGGTGTTTACGTTATAACATCTGAGCTACATGATCTTAAAGAATTATATACATTCTTAGACGCTATTAAAGATGAAAGAAAAATAACCGTTGATCTAAATATCATATTACAAAATCCCGCATTTGAATCTTATTTATCAGGTGACCTTGGAAGATCATTCAATGCCCTTACAAGTATTGAGATTAGAAAAAAGCAGTTAAACAAAATAAAAACTGAAATTAAACATTCCATGACCAATTATAAATCCTTTTAGTGAACGTACCAACTTGCCGCGTTGGCTCTTTGCAAAACCAAAGGTCTGGTAGAGCTTTGGTTAAGACAACCCAGCCTACTGTTAGCCAGACGCTTGCAGACCTATATAAAAGTTAAATACTTACTATTATAAAGTTCTTTCGAAAAATAAGCTAATGGCGAAATTATCCTGAATTAAAGCCGATGGTATATTAGATAATTTAGGCAATGTTCTAAATGTTAATTAGACCTTAAATGAATCATAAGTCTTAGCTTATTCCTCTTTTTAAATAGCATAATCCGTTTGCCAATAGCTCATATAACCATCTGATTCTCTATTGAAAATGGATAAATAAGTAGGTTTATCTAGAATAATTTCCTAAATTTAACTAACAACACGTACTTATTGACGCACAACTTTGATTAATCGGAACCCCCTTTTTTTTATTATCTTGATTTGCTTTGCACTATATTCTTTTGGCCAAAATGGCCAAAGTAAGGAAGAACTTAAGCGTCTTGTCGCAGAACAAGCAAATGATAGTAAAAAAGGCAATACTTTACTAGACATCGCTTCTCAGCTTTATGGATTACAACCAGATTCATCTATCGTATATTCTAGAAAAGTCATTGCTCTTGCCACAGAAATTAATTTCAAGAATGGCCTAGCCTCCGCGCAAAAAAACATGGGTCTTGTCTATTATATGAAGGGAGAATTCTCTGAGACCCTCATTCATTTGGAAAAGTCTTTAGTCATTTTACCTAAAGAGTCGTGATAGAGACAATGAATGAACAATTGCTTAAAATGTATTATGCCGAAGAAAAAATTAGTGAGATAACCTGATAAAAGATTATTGTCATAACTTAGTATTAATTTAAATCGATTTTGGGGATGATCGAGAAAAACAACAACGATAATTGAGAGATTACCATTTTAAGAATCGCAACTATATGACCCTTGATAACAAAAAGACATATCCAGAAATCTGTTTCCAAATTCTAGATGAATTGAAGGAGAAATTAGCTCCGTCTCTAAGGTATCATAGCTATGGACATATCATCGATGTCGCCAATGTATGTAACAAATATATCAGGACTTATAGAATAGATGACCCTATAGCAAAACTCATTCGAATTGCTGCCGTTAGCCATGACTTTGGTTACACGGTCTCATCAATAGACCATGAAGAGCGCAGCATCACTTTGATAGAGCCAATGCTCAAACCCATTCTTACAAAAGAAGAAATAGCCGTTGTAAACGGCATGATAAGAGCTACAAAAGTCCCTCAGCAACCAAAGACCTTTTATGATAAGATTCTTGCAGATGCTGACTTAGACTACTTAGGAAGAAATGATTATGATAAACTTAGTGAAAACCTAAATCAAGAATTATTGCATTTTGGAGTTATTAAGACTGAACGAGAATGGCTAGATTTGCAAATCAATTTTCTCGAAAACCATGCATACCATACCCTTTATGCGAAATGGAATCGTCGAAACTTAAAATTGAGAAAACTTAAAGAGCTCAAGGCAAAACAGATCTAACACATTAAAAATTATTTTGAATCCTTATCGGAATGCCACTTATCCTTATGGGAATTAAATTTTAAACTAGGGTCTTCATAGATTTGTTAACATACGCGAATTTCATAGAGGCAATCAAAGAATTCAGATAGTTCGGTTCTTATAGTTACTCATAAAAAGGTCAATGCATAAAATAATGAAGAAATAAACTATTCCGAAAACGATTGGAAGAAATTTATAGATACTTCAATTACTGAATTAAAAACGGAAGTGCTTGAGAACTTTCGACAAGACTGATTAGACGCTATTGAAAACATAAAAACAGCAAAAGAGTATCCGGTTGGTATGGCTACAAGTAAAATTTTCCTTAAAATTATAGTGACGGGTTTTCAAGATAAAGTCACAGAAAAAATAATTAAGTTTGAAATTCCAATGGGCTACTAAACATGAAAAACTTTAAACCATACTACGCTGTGATATTTACATCAACACCATCTGAAGATACCGAAGGCTATTCTAAAATGGCTGATAAAATGGAGGTCTTAGCTAAAGAGCAAAAAGGTTATATAGGTATTGATAGTGCCAAAAACGACGTAGGTATTACAGTGAGTTATTGGGAAAGTTTAGATGCTATTAAACAATGGAAAGCTCATACAGAACATTTATTTGCACAACAAAAAGGCCGTGAACAATGGTACAATTGGTATAATGTGAGAATATGTAAGGTAGAGCGCGAGTACGAATTCCTGAGAAAGCAGTAATCTCATGATTAGGAACTACAACTATTGTTGACTATAATTTCTAGCCTAGTCGTTAAAATTACAGGTTTTGGCCACCTCGTCAGACTCAGTTTGATAAAGAAATTAGAATTAAACATATGGCCTCAGTTTGCACCTGACGATTCATTATCGTTTCAGGGTAAAATGGGCTTTAAATTCTTTAGAGTTTCCTGTTAGAGGCTCGTTATAAATTACTGTAAACCAGTAATCACTTGTTGGCAGCATATTGCCATTAAACGTTCCATCCCAACCTGACCCC
>RCND010001621.1_pt1 | contig 12751 bp, 11 predicted proteins | sample 2041351 | NCBI WGS metagenome assembly RCND01 (sample SAMN09708230, study PRJNA481090) | Marine sediment metagenome, whole genome shotgun sequencing project. | biome: marine sediment; feature: ocean; material: sediment; isolation source: Sewage treatment plant 12B marine sediment (STP12B) ...
CAAGGTTCGTTCACCGTTGAGCAGACGATCGCACGCAAGGGCGCCGAACGTCTCTGGGATCTACTTGACTCGGAGGACTACATCAACTCGCTCGGTGCGATCTCAGGCATGCAAGCTGTACAAATGGCGAAGGCCGGTCTCAAAGCCATCTATCTGTCGGGTTGGCAGGTCGCCGGCGACGCCAATCTTGCCGAGCAGATATACCCCGACCAGTCTCTGTATCCAGTCAATTCCGCCCCGGCGTTGGTGCGGCGCATCAACAACGCCTTTCTCCGTATGGACGAAGTTGAATGGTCGGAAGGGAGCCGCAGCCACGACTACATGCTCCCGATCGTTGCTGACGCCGAGGCCGGGTTCGGAGGAACTCTCAACGCGTTCGAGTTGGCAAAGAACTTCATTGCGGCAGGTGCTGCCGGGATCCACTATGAGGATCAGCTGGCCGCGGAGAAAAAGTGCGGCCATATGGGCGGAAAGGTTCTGATCCCCACCTCACAGAACATCCGCACGCTCACCTCGGCGCGTCTGGCCGCTGACGTGATGGATGTGCCAACAGTCATCCTGGCTCGCACCGACTCACTCGCCGCAACGCTGCTTACGAACGATGTCGACGAGCGCGACCGGCAGTTCGTGACCGGTGAGCGGACGGCAGAAGGATTCTTCACAGTGCGCAACGGAATGGAAGCAGCCATCGCCCGCGGCTTGGCCTACGCCCCATACGCCGACCTGCTGTGGTGCGAGACCGCCCTCCCCAATCTTGACGAGGCCGCAGAGTTCGCAGAGGCCATCAAGAAGGAGTACCCCGACCAGATGCTGGCCTACAACTGCTCGCCGTCATTCAACTGGAAGGCCCACCTCGACGATGCCCAGATTGCTTCATTCCAGAAGGAGTTGGGTGCCATGGGTTACAGATTCCAGTTCATCACGCTGGCCGGTTTCCACGCGCTGAACGCCACGATGTTTGATTTGGCTCGTGGCTACGCAACCGAAGGCATGACGGCATACGTGAAGCTGCAGGAGAGCGAGTTTGCTATGGAAGATCGGGGGTATACCGCCACTCGTCATCAGCGCGAGGTAGGAGCTGGCTACTTCGATACCGTTTCGACGACGATCAGCGGCGGTACCGCATCGACACTGGCGCTGGAGGGCTCCACAGAGTCCGAACAGTTCTAGGACCTGGACGGGACGGGGGGCGCTGCGTCAGGCGCCCCCGTCTTTCTCGTAAAGCACCCGAACGGTTTCGCAGCCGAGACGAGCGAGACGATCTATGTGGTCGGCGCCGTGTTCGAGCTGTTCCTCGGGATCGAACTCACCGTCTTCGGAGCTGACGTTGAGAACGTTGTCGAGCACAACAGCCACTCCCCCAGCACGTAGCCCCCAGATTCGAGCCAGTACAAAGATCAAGCTCGCCTCCATCTCTGCACCAACAACATTGAGGCGCCTGAGATCCTCGAAGTGGTCGCGCCACCAACCTTGCCAGAAGTCACCGAACGACGAACCCGGGCGAGGATGACGGGCATAGAAAGTGTCAGCAGACCGGGTGGTACCAACGTGATAGGTCATCTCCAAGGCCTCGGCAGCAGCGACGGTCGCCGCCACTACATCGTGACTGGCAACGGCCGGATACTCGGGAGGGGCGTAGCCGTGCGAGGCTCCCTCGAGCCGCACGGCCGAATCAAAGATCGCCATGTCGCCGTTTGCCACATGGTCAAGAAAGGTGCCGCAGGTACCGACGCGGAAGAACGTCGTAGCGCCACACCGCGCCAGCTCCTCCATCGCAATCGAAGTTGAAGGGGCGCCAATGCCCGTGGACGTACACGAGATCGGCGCACCCTTGTACGTACCCGTGTATGTGACGTACTCACGGTTGGCCGCCACCTGCCGTGCCTCATCCCAGAACGAAGCGATAGTCTCAACGCGGCCCGGATCGCCCGGCAGCAGGACGTAAGGGGCTACATCGCCTGTGTCGATTTGAAGGTGATACTGCATCGCCATGCCGTCTCCTGTGGGTTTAGCTGACCCGGCTATTGCCATCGCTCGAACCTATGCTAGATTCCCGCCTTCTGAGCACCGAGGAGCACCGTTGATACCAGATCAGATGTCCGCCATCGAGCAGGTTCCTGCTACCGACTGGCAAACATGGATCAGCAAAAACAATGGAGTGGTACTCGACGTCCGAGAACCGGTGGAATGGTCTCGCGGCATGCTTCCCGACAGCACCAAGATCTCACTTGGATTTCTGCCGGGCAGCCTTGGCCAGCTCGACCCTGACACCCCAGTGCTTGTGGTCTGCCGCGCCGGCAACCGCAGCATGCTCGCTGCCCAGTTCCTGCGACGGAATGGTTTCAAGAACGCTGCCAACATGTTTGGTGGCCTCACATCGATTGGACTTGCCTAATGCGATCATTCACAACAACTGCAATCACGCTAGCGATGGCAGCCACACTCGCCCTGGCTGCTTGTGGCGGCTCGACTGCAACCGATTCCAAGCTCGATCTGGCCTCGGTCAATGAGATCCAGGAGATCGTCGACGCTCCCCCGGCCGATCTGGTGGTGCTCGATATCCGCACTCCTGAGGAATTCGCCTCTGGCCATCTGGAGAACGCAATCAACATTGACTACTACGCAGACGATTTTGAGAGCAAGCTGGCGGAACTCGACTTGGCTGTGCCATACGTTATGTACTGCAACTCGGGCAACCGCTCCTCGAATGCCTTGCCCGTGATGGATTCGATCGGGTTCGCCGAGGTCTATGAACTCGATGGCGGTATCCAGGCTTGGTACAACGCCGGGCTGGCCGTCGAGCAGTAGACCTTTGGTCGGAGAAGACCGGTCTACGCTTGACCCTCATGCACAAAGCCCGATACGCAGTACTGATTCTGCTCATTGCCGGCTGCGCCACTCAAACCAGTAACGCGCCGACCAGCTCCGCGCCAACCACCGGAGAACCTGCGAGCGCCGGCAAGTCGCCGCCTGGCCAGCACGCCGAGGTTGTCCGGGTCTTTGACGGCGATTCTCTGATCGTCAAACTCGACGATGGTTCAGAAGCCGAGGTGCGGCTCCTCGGAATCAACGCCCCCGAAGGCTCGGAGTGTCATGGAGATGCCGCCCGACAGACGCTGCAACAATTACTCGAGAGCGGGCCCATCACCTTGGTGAGCGATACTGAAGAGAGCGATCAATTCGATCGCCTCCTTCGTTACATCTACATCGATGACCTCAATGTGAACCTGGCGATGATCGCAAACGGCGACGCCATCGTGCTGCAAGGCGACCATTCCCTGGATGTTGACTTCGTCGCTATCGCCGATGCCGCTGCCGCCGCTTCTATGGGGCTGTGGGCGCCAGATGCCTGTGGCGATGAGGCGGCACCGACCGCGGTTGCAATAGTCGACTACATCTACAACCCGCGCGGTCGTGACGAAGACGATCTCAACGGCGAGTGGGTGGCCATAGCCAACGACGGCGACCAGACGGTTGATGTGGCTGGATGGACGCTTCGGGACGAGTCGACGCAGAATCGCTACCAGTTCCCCAACGGCTTCAGTCTTAACCCCGGTGCAGAGGTTCTGGTGCACGTTGGGTGCGGGAACGACACCGCCACAGATCTTCATTGGTGTGCGCAGGACCCGGTTTGGTCTAACGGTGGCGACACCGCAATCTTGCAGTCACCCAGTGGCACAGTCATGTCCCGACAACGGTACGACGGCGATTACTAGATACGCCCTATCTGGACGGTTCCAAGTGTTATTGCTGTGCCTTAGTGCAATATCGCCGTCATCGCCTCAACCAGATCTTGGAAACCGCGAAAAGCATTCTTGCATTAGTTACCCCAACCCTCTTATGGTCAGGACAACAAATTGTGGTCTATGGGCGGAACCGGCGACTTAGCGGTCGGTGGGATGGGGAAAGATCGGCACCTAGACAACACAGGTTTGTGGAGCGGTCCGGGCCGGGTGATCCATTCCGAGCGAAGCGCAATACCCCCGTGGTCGACTATGTCGTCCGTGGAGAAACATTGAATCGGAAGTGATCCTATGCGTATCAACATGACACGGATCGTATTGGCACTTGGAACCCTCGCAGCTGCACTCGTTAGCAGCGCAGCCGGCGTCAGAGTTGGCTAGTCCAATCTTCTCGACCCGGCCCTCCACAGAATTTCCCCAACAACAGTCTTAACCGATCAGGTCTATGGCTCACTACGAAACCCCATACCCAATACAGCGAACTAGAAAGCGTCTCTACGGCGGCTTTCTAGCTATATGGGGAACCGGGATCATCACCGCCGCGGTGGTCTTCGAAGGTATTCCGACCGAAATTGGACTCTGGGTAGCCTTCGCCGCCACCTTCCTTGCCCTCGAGATCTCAGCTGTTGAGGTGAACGACCGCATGGTCACCTCTCCGGTGATCGCGGTGACCGTTACCGCCGGCATCGTTCTTGGCAAGGAACAGGTCATCGGCGGCATCATCGTTATGGCCGCATTGGGCCTGGTACAGCCACTTGATTTTGCGCAACGACGTATCTTCCAACCCGCGGTAAACCTCGGCATCGTCACGACGGGTGCGGCCCTCACCGCCCTCGTCTTATACGGGCTTCTTCCCAGCAATACCTCAAGCGCAAGCCTTGCCCACGTGGTCGGAGTCGGTGCACTGGCAGCTGCCGTCGGTGATATCACCAGTCTCGTCATGACCCGAATTGTTGTCCGTCAGGTGTTTGGATTGAAGGCCGCTGGACCCTGGTCGAATCTTGGCCAAATCTTGACCAGCTTTGTGGGTCTTGGCGCAATGGGTGGTCTACTTGGCTACGCGTACGTCCACTATGCCGTCACCCACGGCACCTACAACGCGATGCTGTTACTTGTCATCGCCATGCTGCTGATGAGCCGTCTTTTCTTCGCCTCGCTGGCGAAACTACGTATCGCCCGCGAGGGAATGCTGGCCACGCTGGTCAAGACCCTCGAGGCCAAGGATCTGTACACTCGTGGCCACACCGAGCGTGTCGCCCAGTTTGCGGTACAACTGGCCCAGGAGCTCAGACTTAGCGGTGACATGCAAGAGAGGATCAGACATTCGGCTCTGATCCACGATCTTGGCAAGTTGGCGGTGCCCCGCGAGCTACTGAAGAAACGTAGTCGCCTCACCGAAACTGAGACAGCGACGATGCGTCGCCACGTCCATCACATCGATGATCTGCTCAATGACGTCGACTGGCTCAACCCCTTGGTCGAAATCGCCTCCGATCACCACGCCCACTTCGACGGCGGTGGCTATCACGGATCCCACAGCGACCATGGCGAGACCCCAGCCGAGGAATCTCGTGTGCTTGCGATTGCCGATGCTTTTGATGCAATGACAAGCAACCGTCCCTACAGGATGGCCCTCACCCAAGAGGAAGCATTCCGTGAGCTGCAAGCCGGTGCCGGTAGTCAATTCGATCCAGCAATGGTCGAGTCGTTTATCGCAATGATCAACCGTGGGAACCTGCGCTATGGAGCCCTGGTCCGCATGACCGACGAGGAAGCAAGGGTCTTGGCCGAAGAAAGAGGCTGGGTCTTCCGCAACTAGCAATCGGTTGCCCGCCAGCAGGCACCTTGCGAGTTCGCTTCCCCGACGCGTGGCGGAGTTAGGTGAACCGCTACTCCGTTTCTTGGCTAGGGATGATGCAGCTGGGGCGGGCATCGCCGCTGCCTGCACTACCCGCCCAAATCACTGGATCGCTGTCGGGAGCTTCACCGGTGTCGTCTGTCGTAAGAAACCGCACCAGACCCCGGTAGACAGCATCCGCATATGCCTGCCGAAACTCCGCAGTGGCCAGCAGATCGGCCTCCGTCTGGTTGGAAATGTATGCACCCTCGGTGATGACCGTCGGCATCTCGCTCCTACGTAGGATCCCGTAGTACTGCGGGTTGTCGTCCCGGGCGCTGAGTCGAGATTTTGCCCCAGTCTCCAGTGCACCCACCCAATTGGCTTCGAAAGGCTCAAGACTCCGCAGCAGTTCGGCGACCATGATCTTGGCGAATCGCCGTGAGTCAGGGATCTGAGACTGGTAGAACACGTCGGAACCTGGGGCGTCGAGCGATACTTCCCAACCTGCGTTGTTGTGAATCGCCACCATGGCATGGGCGTCAATACTGTTGGCAAGGTCGGATCGGAACGTCAGGCCAGCCTCATAGTCGCCAGACACCGCATCCCCGACCCGGGTCATAACGACCCACCCTGCCGCTGGCACCTGGTTACCGATGAAGATCTGGCCAGTCTCCCAGTCGATGGTGTGTGGCTCGTTGAGCAAGTCCTGCACCCGTCTGGCGATATCGAGGTTGATGTCCTTCTCGATCACCCCTGAAGGGCTGACAGCACCAGTGTTCCACGGGCCCCCATGTCCAGGGTCAAGAACGATGGCGGCATCAGCGAAGTCGAACCCAACACCGATTTCTGCTGGTGGTGCAGGTGGCTCGGCGAGAACATCCGAAGCATGCACCCAAGCCAACTCGTCACAGGATGTCAGTACCTCGAGCCACTCGCCATCGCGGCCGAGCGCCGCGAATACCAATCCCTCTCTGGCCATCACGAATGGATCGGCGGCTGGGTCCTCATAGAGAGGCGCCCCTCCGGCAGCGACCGTCACCGCGCCCCTACCCGTAAACCCGGCAACGACGAGTGGCTGCGGAGGCGGCGCAGGGGGGTTTGGCTCAGGGGCGACCACGACAGGCACGGGAACCGTTGTCGTAGTTGAAGTAGTGGTGGTCGGGGCAATGGTCGTGGCAGGGGGAAGCGACGTGAGGGACGGGACAGTCGATGTCGTTTCTGCAGTAGATGAGGTCTCGACCGCGGCCTCACTGGTCGAACATGCGGCGACCAGCAACATGAGCGCGACGGCCAAGGAAGGTTTCAGCATTGCGCCAATATATCGCCTATGGCTGGGCGGCGAGACCGCAACCGTTTCCAGAAACGGTGCCAGCGTCGTAGTGGAAGTACTCCGGACTGTTGACATCGGCGCCGCTTTCCGCTGTGGACAAGAAGCGCACGACCCCGCGATACACCGCCTCGGCGTAGGCCTCACGAAAGTCTTCGGTTGCAAGAAGAGCCTCTTCGTCCGGCTCGGATATGTAAACACCCTCGACGATCACGGCCGGCATCGTGGCACGACGCAACAGCCCGTAGTAGTCATCGTCGGTCTCTGGGTCGAGCCGGGCCCTGGCCCCCAACAACTCGCCGCCACGCCAGTCGGCATCGAATTCGGCAAAACTGCGCAGGAGTTCCTCGTAGATGAGTCCGGCTAGCCGATCCGAACCCTCTGCCCCCGTCGAGTAGTAAACCTCTGATCCAGGGATGTCGCTGGCCTTGCGGGGCACTGTGTTGTTGTGTATCGACACAAAGGCATCTGCACCGGCCGCAATGCCCACCGTCGCTCGATAGCCCAGCCCGGCCTCAAAGTCGCCATCGTTCGGTCCCACAATGTCACGGGTCAGTACAACGCTGCCAAACGCAGCAACTTCACTACCCAGGGAGATCGCTCCACTATCCCAATCGACGTCATGAGCTGTGCCCATCAGATCGCGGACTCGGACCGCGATATCCAGATTGACTTCCTTTTCACTGAGCCCTGATGGTCCAACCCCACCCCAGTCTCGGTCACCGTGGCCGGGGTCAAGCACGATCATCGCTTCCGAGATGTCAAAGCTCGAGCCAAGGTCCTGTGGCTGGTTCTGCAGTTGCACCTCGACGTCGGCGGCATCGACCCAAGCCGTCTCGTTACACATCGTTGTTACGAGCAGCCAGTCGCCGTTGCGGTGTAGGAAAGGAAGGACAACGCCTTCATGAAGCCGGAAGTACGGATCACGGTCCGGGCCGCTCCACAGATCGACTCCGCCGACCGGCACAGTGGCGAGACCGGCCTGCGGCACCTCGACCTTTGTGACGACGGGGGCCGTGGTGAAGGTTGGGCCGGCGTACTCTGCTTGGGCGGTCCGCACGCCCAGGAGCGATGCCGCGATGGCGAACATGGCAATGGCGGCGGCGACCACAAGCGCAACGACTATCGGCCGACCTCGACCAAGGATTTGTAGATTCACAATGGCACCCGGGGAAGCGATTGAGGCAGTCTCCCACCTAGCTGTCGGTTCCCAGGGTATTTCCAACTGGGAGCTACCGGAGCAATTCCTCGCAGGACGTCACAGAACCTTTTGCGTAACCGACTTCATCTCCATGAAGAGACGCAGATAGTCCGGCCCGCCCGCCTTGGAATTGGACCCCGACATGTTGAATCCGCCGAATGGCTGCACCCCGACCAGCGCTCCGGTGATCTTCCTGTTTATGTAGAGGTTCCCGACGTGGAACTCCCGTTTCGCCCGTTCGATACGGTTGGAGTCGGAGGAACAGAGCCCCCCAGTCAATCCGTATTCGGTTCCGTTGAAGACCTGCAAAGCTTCCTCGAAGTCATTGACCCGGAGCACTGACAGCACCGGCCCAAAGATCTCGTGCTGGGCAAGCCGATGCTGCGGCTGGACGCCGGCAAAGATCGTGGGAGCGATGTAGTAGCCACCATCGCGGTCAATCGGGTCACCGCCGAGCACAAGAGTGGCCTCATTCTTCCCGTTGGCTATCTCTGCGAGTATCGCCCGGTGTTGGGCCGCGGAAATCACCGGACCGACCGGCTTGTTCTCCGCACCGGGGCCCACTTCCAGGGCCGCAGCTTTCGCAACTATCCGGTCAAGCAGGTCGTCGTGAATGGAGTCAACCGCAATCACCCTCGAGCAAGCTGAACACTTCTGCCCCTGATAGCCATAGGCACTACGCACTGCGGCATCAGCGGCCATATCAAGATCGGCGGTCTCGTCGACGACCAGTCCATCCTTGCCCCCCATCTCCGTGTACGCCCGCTTCACCCACTTCTGACCAGGATGGACGATGGCGGCACGTTCCGAGATGCGGAGTCCGACCTCTTTGGAACCGGTGAAGTTCACAAAACGGGTATCGGGGTGATCGACGACAAAGTCACCGATCTCTGAACCCGGCCCCGGGATGAAATTGATCACACCGTCGGGAAGACCAGCTTCAGCGACAATATCCATGAAGTGCGCACCCAGCACCGGTGTGTTGGAAGCCGGCTTCAGGACGACGGTGTTACCGACAGCCACCGGACCAACCGCCATCCCGACCAGGATGGCAAGCGGGAAATTCCAAGGTGGGATGACGACGCCCACCCCCATCGGAATGAGGAACGACTCGTTTAGCTCTCCCGGGTACCCGACCACCGCAACTGGCTCGTCCAGACGGAGCGCCTGATGGGCGTAGTAGCGGCAAAAGTCGATCGCCTCAGCCACGTCAGCTTCAGATTCGGCCCAGTTTTTGCCAGCCTCCAGGGTCATCCATGCGGAAATCTCGAACTTCCGTTCAGCAATGAGGTCTCCGATGCGATGCACGTACTCGGAACGCACTGCCGCCGGTTGTCTCGACCAATCGACGAATGCGTTCTTGGCAGCGGTTATTGCTAGCTGTGCCTCAGCGAGGGTTGCCGACCCGGTCGTCCCGACAACAGTGTCGGGCTGGGCGGGATCGACGCTGATGATCCGCTCATCGGTTGCCACCGGTTTGCCGTCGATGATGACCGGTATGTGCCCGCCGAGTTTCGACTTGACGGTATCGATTGCCTCGAGATACGCCGTTCGTGGACCGTCGGCCGAGAAGTCGGAATAAGGCTCATTCTGGAATGGATCCATCTGGTCTTCCTTTGCTCGCCGGCTCTCTTCTGCAGAGGCTACGCCGTCGCCCACCGCTCTGCCATTCTGAACCGACACCCGAAATCGCCGAGTAGCCGCTGACCCCGGGGATGTCCGTGCCAAACGCAAGAAAACTCCTGCAGTCAGACCCAAACCCGCCGATAGTGACAAGGTGACAGAATCAATTCTTATCGTTGAAGACTCTGCGAGCGTACGGCGCCTTATCGAAGTGTGCCTACGGGAGCTGAGTCTGAACATCGTTGGTGCGGCCGACGGTGTCGCCGGATTGGAAGCAGCACGGGAGACCCAACCCGCTGCCATCGTCCTCGACATTGGCCTCCCCGGCATGGACGGTTGGGAAGTGCTCCGGCGCCTTCGTGCCGACGACGCCACCCGTGAAACCAAGGTTCTCATTCTCACCGCTCACGCCCAGCCCGAGGTAGCAGTACAGGCTCAGGAGGGCGGAGCCGACGACTTTATGACGAAGCCGTTTCGTCCAACCGACCTCCGGGATCGTGTCGCCAAAATGATGGCGTCGTAGGAGCCCACGGCTCCTACAGGTTATCTCGTCCCTCTCCTCGGCCTTGCAGAGCTGCCATAACCTCAGCGTCTGTCGTCTGCGTGAACGACTCGTACCATTCCCCCACCGCACGAAACGATCTTGGCTGGAGCGGACAGACCATCGCATCTACGTCTCGAGCAATGCGGGCCACAGAATCTGGTGCACCCACCGGAATGGCGCAGGCCAACCACGCTGGATTCTGACGGCGGGTCGTCTCGAGCGTTGCGCGCAGTGTCGCCCCTGTGGCTACGCCGTCATCAACAACAATGACGGCCCTGCCCTCGATAAGCGGACTGGGACGACTCCCCCGATATCGCCTCATTCTTCTCTGTAACTCCCGCAACTCTGCGGCGACAGTCGATTCCAAATAGTCTTCGCTCACGCCGAGTCTTGTCATGAGGTGACGATCGAGGATCGGGGAGCCATCCTCTCCAACAGCACCAATCGCCAGCTCGGGGTTGTGCGGTGCGCCGATCTTGCGGGCCAACACGACGTCAAGATCCAAAGCGAGCCTTGTGGCGATCTCACTCGCTACAACTACTCCCCCACGGGGAACGCCGAGCACCAGGGTCCGTCTCCGATCCGCAGGAGGGAGAGCCGCGGCGACATCAGCGGCGAGCTGACGACCGGCGCCAGCCCGGTCAACATATCTCATAGTATCCAGCGTAGCTCTACCCTTGCGGCCAGATGCGAAGACTTCTCCTAATCGCCAACCCGTCCGCTTCGGGCTTCACCGGTGCTGCACTCCGGGCCGTTGAAACAAAGCTCAGCGAAGGGTTCGAGCTCGACACAACTTGGCCGAATGGGCCGGCCGAGTCGCGACAAGCCGCCGCCGACGCGGCTGCTGATGGTTATGCCGCCGTGGTCGCCATGGGCGGTGACGGTGTTGTCCATCATGTGGCCAATGGACTCGCATTCACCGGAACCTCACTCGGAGTCATTCCGACCGGAACCACCAACGTCGTGGCCAGGATTCTTGGCATCCCGATGAACCCGGAGAAAGCGGCGGCACGCTTACTGACCGGCCATCGCAAGATGATCAGTCTCGCCCACATTGCCACCGAAAGCCCCTTGGCGGCCCGCTCGGAATATGCAGTCTTTGCACTCGGGCTCGGGCTTGATGCCGATGTCGTTGCCATCTCGGATCGCCGCCCCGCGGCCAAGTACCACTTCTCCTCGGCGAACTTCGCTGCGATCGCCACCAAACAAGTCTTCTCCAACTACCGGAGAAAACGTCCGGACATGCTTGTTGAATGCGGCGGACAGCGGGTCCATGCAGCCACAGTCTTGGTCCAAGTACACAAACTGTATACCTACTGGGGACGTGCCCCGCTCAGCCTTACCCCCGACCCGGGCGACGGGCTAACTGCAGTAGCCATCGAACAGGTGTCAGTTCTGAAGACGGTAGGAGTGGCGGCGCGAGGGTTGTTGAAGAGATCACTCCAGCAGCAGGGAACTCACGTGTTCCACGATGTCGAGAAGCTGATCGTCCACGCCGAACCCGGCGCCCAGTTCCAAGCCGATGGCGAGCTGCTGGGCACCGCCGAGTCCGTCGAGATCACCCCCGCCTATGACGCTATGTCGGTGATCATCCCTAACCGGGAGTAGCCTCCACAGCCTTCGTGCTGAGCTTGTCTTCGAGCTGTACTGCACCGACGGCTGCGTGGGCAATCGTGGCGGCCAGCAGGCCTCGCCTCCACAGAATGCTTCGCAGCGGCACGCCCAGCTTGCTGTCGAGCAGATCAGCTCGTGGGCTCGGCACCACTTCGTTGTCATCGGGCCCGGTCAGTTTCTCCCACAACCCAGCATGGGGAACAGGCTCGGTGGGACCGGCTTCTGCCAGATCGGCGACAATGGCTTCGATAACGGCACGGTCGGCGACGTCACGCACCTCCTCGCCAAGCAAAGGTCCAGATTTCACTGCGATGAGTGCGGTGAGGTCTTCGAGACGACAAAGAGCATCTTCACGATCTGCTTGGCTCGACCCGGAGCCAACGCCGGCCAGCACTTCGGCTCGAACTCTCGCCCATGACTTGTCGAAATCCACAGACACCCCTTCCCAAACACCGGCAGCCTTGCCGATGGTGCGGACAATCCCGGCAGCATCCCTGATGACCTTGCGCAGCATGACGGTCTTCGTGTCGATGCGCTCCGTCACATGCTCTCGAAATAGTTCGATTCCGCGCGGAGCTGCCCCTGGAGGATCGGCGGCGAGGGCGAACAGGGCAGGACGGGGATATCCGTCTGCAGCAAGTGTTTCGAATAGGTCTTCCCTAACCGTCTGCAGATCATCAGGACGCAATCGATCAATCTTGTTCAGCGCAAAAATGAACTGGCTCTGGTGCTGCGCAAGCTGAGCAAGAAATTCATCGTGCACGATTGGGTCACGGTATTTGTCAGGGTCAAAGAGCCAGATCACCCCATCGACGCGCGGGATGAGGTCCTCGACCCGTTCTCGATGCCAATCCGCTAT
>RCND010001623.1_pt1 | contig 12744 bp, 11 predicted proteins | sample 2041351 | NCBI WGS metagenome assembly RCND01 (sample SAMN09708230, study PRJNA481090) | Marine sediment metagenome, whole genome shotgun sequencing project. | biome: marine sediment; feature: ocean; material: sediment; isolation source: Sewage treatment plant 12B marine sediment (STP12B) ...
TGTGGCAGGCATGACCGATTTTGAGAAGAAAGGGTATTTTGAGGCAATTGCAGGCAGTGAAACTGCACCTGTTGTTGAGTTTTAGGACAAAAAAAAAGCTATGAACGCAGCAAATTTTTTCTCCAAAGAGGAGAAGGAGCAGATTAAATCTGCCGTAAAAGAAGCGGAACTAAATACTTCGGGCGAGATTCGGGTGCATATGGACAACCACTGCAAAGAGGATGTGATGGACCGGGCAGCCTGGTGGTTTGCAAAACTGGATATGCAAAAAACCAAACAGCGCAATGGCGTGCTCTTCTACCTGGCGGTGAAGGACCAAAAATTTGCCATCCTGGGAGATGCTGGGATCAACGCAGTTTCGCCGGACAATTTCTGGGACAGCATTAAAGAGAAAATGGCAGATCGCTTTGCGGAAGGTAAGTTTGCGGACGGATTGCAGGAAGGCATTCTCATGGCCGGTCAGGCACTGAAAGAACACTTCCCCTATGAGCAGGGAGATGTGAATGAGTTATCGGACGAAATATCATTTGGAGGAGAATAACAATGAAAAAAAATGTGATTATAGCAATAACGCTGCTGGTCCTGCTTCCTGTGTGGAGCAATGCACAGAATCAACTACCGGTCCCTGCGGCTCCCCAGTCCTGGGTTAACGACTATGCCGGGGTCTTCAGCAGTGCAGAAGCCGGTGCCCTGGAGAGCAAACTAAATGAATTCGAGTACCGTACTTCCACCCAGATCTTTGTAATAACTCTGGATGATAACGGGGGCTTTACCGCCTCCGACCTGGCTCCCAGAATAGGTGAAGCCTGGGGTGTGGGTCAGCAGGGAAAGGACAACGGATTACTTATGGTGATGGATATGCAGGAGAACAAAGTCTTTATCTCCACCGGCTATGGACTGGAGGAATATATCCCCGATGCCATAGCTACAAGGATCGTGCAAAATGAGGTGCTCCCCAATTTTAAGAACGGGAACTTCTATGCAGGAGTCGATGCGGCCACCGATGTAATGATCTCCCTGTTAGATGGGAAATTTACAGCAGATCAGTACAAGAAGCAGAGCTCATCAGGAAGCGGATCCACCTTTGGAGGTGTGATTTTCATGATCATCCTCTTCTCTGTTCTATTTGGCGGTCGCAGGAGAAGTTCCGGCATGGGACGCAGTAACCTGCCACTCTGGATGGCCCTTGGAATGATGTCGGGCGGCAGTCACTCGGGCAGCTTTGGGAACTTCTCTTCAGGAAGCGGAGGCTTTGGCAGTAGCGGCGGCGGCGGTTTTGGAGGGTTCTCCGGAGGCGGAGGTGGCTCCTTTGGCGGAGGTGGTGCCGGCGGAGGCTGGTAAATTCCTATATTGCAAGAAGAACCCAATCTTATGACCCGATTCCGGATCACTCTGATTTTTTTGGCCCTTATGCTTCCCCTGGCTGCCCAGCAGTCTCAGCTGAAACTTGTATTCACGGGCGACATCATGGGGCACGACAGTCAGATCGCTTCGGCCCTGGCCACCGGCGGCCCAGGATATGATTACAAGCCCTGCTTTCAATACCTGCGTCCCTATCTGCAGGAGGCTGACCTGGTCATTGGCAACCTGGAGGTCACGTTTGCAGGCCCCCCTTATAAAGGCTACCCGGCCTTCTCCAGTCCGGATGAACTGGCAGATGCTCTGAAATGGGCCGGCTTTGATATCCTGGTAAAAGCCAACAACCATGCGCTTGACAGGGGTCGGAGCGGTCTGGAGCGAACGACTAAAGTACTTGATACTAAGGACCTGGTTCAAACCGGCACTTTTGCCAGTCCAGATGCACGTGCCAGTCATTATCCTCTAATAATTGAAAAAAAAGGAATACGAATCGCCCTGCTGAATTATACCTATGGAACCAATGGGATCAAAGATCGTCCGCCTGCCATAGTCAATCGTATTGATACGGCCCAGATCAGAAAAGACATACAAAAGGCAAAAACGGCGCAACCCGACTTTATTCTGGTTAACATGCATTGGGGCAATGAATACCAACTTAGCGAAAGCAGTCAACAACAGGAACTGGCCACCTTCCTTTTCAATGTGGGTGCCCATGCGATACTAGGTTCCCATCCACATGTGGTTCAACCCATCCGGGGGAATGGCACCGGGAACCTGGTGGCCTACTCCATGGGTAACCTGATATCCAACCAGCGTGATCGCAACAGGAATGGGGGCATTGCCTTTGAAATCGAACTGAGTAAAAATGGGGAAGGATCAGAAATAAGTGCTTTCTCCTACCTGCCGGTCTGGGTCTGGAAACCGCAAACAAAAAAAGGCACCCGCTTTACGCTGGTGCCTGCTAATCTTGATCCTTCTTCTGACATCCTTTCAGATATGTCGGCCGGAGACAGAAGTAAGATGTTTCTCTTCCTGGAGGATACCCGCTCCCGCCTGAAAGGCTGCAAGGAGTCACATACTCCTTAGGGTTCTATTGATCGTCCCCGTTAATATTGGAGTCCACAAGAATTCGTCCGCAATACTCACAAACGATAATCTTTTTCCTGGATGCAATATCCAGCTGACGCTGGGGAGGGATTTTATTGAAACATCCGCCACAGGCATCACGCTCAACCGGCACAACTGCCAGTCCGTTGCGGGCATTTCCCCTGATTTTTTTATAGGCAGAAACAAGACGATCTTCGATAATAACCTCAAGCTCGGCTGACTTCTTCTCCATCACGGTCTCTTCCTTCTTGGTATCCTCGATAATATCATCAAGTTCCTTATTCTTATTTTCCAGGTCCAGTTTACGTCCTTCCAGAACCTCGATCGACTCTCCGATAACCACCTTCTTTTCGTCGATCTTCGCAGTAAATTCACGGATGCGTTTCTCGGAAAGTTCAATCTCAAGGGTCTGGAATTCAATCTCTTTGGAGAGTGAATCAAACTCACGATTGTTCCTTACATTGTTCTGCTGCTCCGCATATTTCTTGATAAGCTCCTGGGCTTTGGCAATCTCTTGCTTTTTCCCGCTGATGGATTTATCCAGGCTTTCAACATCTTCGTCAAACTTGGAAACCCTGGTTTGCAGGCCTTCAATTTCATCTTCAAGATCCTGAACTTCAAGAGGTAGTTCCCCACGAAGGATCCTGATTTTATCTATGGCAGTGTCTACCAGCTGCAGGTCATACAAAGCTTTCAATTTCTCAGCAACTGTCATCTCAGCAACTTCTGCACTTTTTTTTGCTTTCGCCATCTACTAAAAATATTTAATTGGATTTTTTTCTGTTTCCGATAAACGGACTGCAAATTTAGGGAATTTTTTTATAAGTAGATCATAAAAAAGCTCCCGCGTAAACTGCTCACTCTCAAAATGGCCAATATCCATCACTACAAGCTTCCCTTCAGCCTCTAAAAACTGGTGATATTTCATATCGCCGGTGACAAATACATCTGCTCCAGTGGCTTTGGCCCTTCCCAGCAGGAAACTGCCCGAACCACCACAAACAGCCACTTTTTTGACTTGCTTTCCCAGCAGCTCAGAGTGCCTGATCACCCCGGTCCTGAATCGATCCTTCAGAAAGCCCAGGAAAACTTCTTCATCCATGGGATACTCCAGGCGGCCAATCATCCCCATGCCTCTGCGGGGGTCTTTGTTGTCAAGTGGATAGATATCGTAGGCCACCTCCTCGTAGGGATGTGCCGCAAGCATGGTCCTGACAACTTTTCCGGCCAACTCAGCAGGTACAATGGTTTCCAGCCTGGTCTCCGGTTCCAGGTGAAACACCCCGGCCTCACCTGCGAAGGGATGAGTTCCTTCCGATCCCCTGTAACTACCTGTGCCTTCTGCATTGAAGCTGCAGCTATCGTATGCCCCAATCTCCCCGGCCCCAGCATCAAAAATGGCTTGCCTCACCTGCTCCAGCTGTGCATGGGGTACAAAGACCACCATCTTCTTCAAGGCCTCGCTCATAGGATCCAGGATCTGCTGATCAACAAGTCCCAACCTGTTTGCCAGCGCAGTGTTTACACCACCGGCAATCGCATCAAAATTTGTATGTCCGCTATAGATGGCAATCTCTTTTTGAATGGCCATTTTCACGAGACGCTCCGCTTCGCTCCTGCCGGTAAGAGATTTTAGTCCCCTAAAAATCACAGGATGATGCGAAACCACCAGGTTGAATCCTAGTTTCTCCGCCTCCAACAGGACCTCTTCACTAACATCCAGCGCCACCAGTATCCCAGTTACGTCCATGCCTGGGTCGCCCACCTGCAGTCCGGAATTGTCATATGACTCCTGGAGAGAGAGAGGTGCCAGATCCTCCAGATAGGCGCATATCGCACTAAGCTTTATCATGAAACAAGATCTGTGAGCATTCCTTTAATATTTTCAAGGGATCTGATAATTTCGAAATTGTGTTCCGTATCCTCCTTGTTCTCTTTCATCTTCTTCTTAGCTCCCTTGAGGGTCATCCCATTTTCCTTAACAAGGTGATAGATAATATGAAAGTTGTCAATATCGGTTTTGGTGAAAAGCCGGTTTCCCTTCTTATTCTTTTTTGGTTTTATGATATCAAACTCCTTCTCCCAGAATCTGATCAGGGAAGTGTTGACATCAAACATTTTTGCCACCTCTCCGATGGAATAATAGAGCTTTTCAACTTTGGCTTCTTTATAAGGCATATCGTAGAATTTCAAAAACAAAGTTCAATTTAAACATTTCCAGTGTAGATTCAAACAGGAAGCCACCAGCTCAGCTTACCTCTTCCAGAGAATCCCATCGATGTCAAGCACCAACTCCTGTCCGGGAAAATCAGATTCGCTCAGCTCTTTCAGCTTTGCTGCAGCCCTGCCGGCCGGGTCAATCCTCGGGCCACCTTCTCCCGGTTGATATACCGATACTACCTCTCCCCGCATAAACCTCCCTTCACTGTCGACAGTCACCTTCACAATGGGCGCAATACCGTTGGGGCCCTTCAGATTGAAACGCCTGTATGTGGCGAAGTTACCCAGGCTGTAACAGATAAGCCGGTCCCCATAGAGTTCCGCTGCTCTGGTCACATGCGGACCGTGTCCGAACACCACATCGGCGCCCGCATCCACCACCCTGTGTGCAAAACGATAAACACTGCCCCGGTTGTAACCCAGGTACTCCTCATCACCACGAACCACATGCTGGTAATCCTTCCCTTCGGCCCCGCCATGAAAAGAGATAATCACCACATCAGCAATGGAGTCGAGCATGGCAGTAATCGCTGCCGCCTGGTCATAATCCTTCAGATTCATGGTCCCCCTGTTAGGTGCAAAAGCTGCAAATCCGTACATCACCCCCTCCTTCTCAAACAGTGTCCAGGGATGAGTCACAAACCCTGCATAGGCCACTCCTGACGAATCCAGCAATGCAGCAGTGGACGCCCTGCCTGTGGGTCCAAAGTCATTTACATGATTATTGGCCACACTTAGCACATCATAACCAGCCTCCAGGATACAGTTCAAAAAATGATCTGGCATCCTGAATACGTAGCATTTGGTAAGATCCTTACATTTTTTTGGGGTCCCTCCTTCTGAACAGAAAACCCCTTCCATATTCCCGAAAAGCAGGTCGCCCGATTGCAGCACTTCATGCACAGGCCTCAGAATGGGGCTGCAATCTTTTCCGGGTGGAAGATAACTTTCAGACGGATAACTGGTCCCTAGCATTATATCACCCGTTCCAATAATGGTCAGACTGGAGCGCTCCTGCTCCTCCTCCAGGTAGAGATAGCTCCAGAGCATGGAGTCGGTCAGCGCAGAGGACGGGAGAAGCAGCGGAAGGGTATCGGACAGGGCTGAATCCGCAGGCCAGGTAATCGTATCCTGTTTCCAAAACTCAGGAGTTGGCCAGGGAAGCTTCACAGGTCCCTCAGGGACTTGAGCAGGATCCTGGGCCAGCAGAGAGATGGAGCATACTATCAGAAAAACTGTCACCACCAGCCTCATATACTGCGCTTTGGATCAGTTAATGTCAAATGAAGGATCGGCATGGGAAAGCATATCTATCATATGCTCAAACTCTTGAGCCGACAGATCGTTGGAATAATAATTTATGGGGTCAACCGCCTTGCCGTTCACATGAACTTCGTAGTGCAGGTGGGGCGACTTGGAAAGACCTGTGCTGCCAACCCTGGCAATTACCTCTCCCCTTTGTACCTGCTGTCCGGGTTTCACCAGAACCTCATTGCAGTGACCATAGAGGGTATGATACCCATAGCCATGATCGATCAGTACCTTTTTACCAAAACCACCAGCTCTGTAGCCTGCCTGTAGTATTATCCCATCGGCCGTGGCATAAATATTGGTTCCCCGGGGTGCAGTCAGGTCTATCCCTTCATGGATCCTGACCACTTTCAAAATGGGATGAAACCGCATTCCAAAGGAAGAGCCGAAGCGTACCAGGTCCTTCATACTAATGGGCTGAATGGCGGGCATGGCTGCCATCCAATCTTCCTTGGTCCAGGCCAGATCGATGACCTGATCGAATGAAGTGGACTGCATCACCAGTTCCCGTTCTATCTGGTCAATATTAGAATAGGTTTGTCTCAGAAGATCTGAATATTTATACTGCTGAAGCCATTCGTATTTCCGCGATCCTCCCACACCCACACTTCGGATTGACCAGGGTTTCACTCCGAAATAAACCCGGTAGATATTGTCGTCATTAAAAGCGATCTGACCTAGCTGATTCTCATACTGGTTCAGATCCCGGTTCATCAGGCCCAGTTCGTAGGTAATCTTCTGCTGACTTGCTTCAAGATTTTCAATACGGGGCGATTTCAAATACTGATCCTTGAAAAAAAGAAGGGCGGCTGAAATAAAGAGAGCAAGTCCCATAAATGCCAGAAAACGCAAAAATTTCTGCGTCTGATTCATTTCGATTTTCTGGTAGGACAGGGTCTTAGGGTTAAAACGAAATCTCTCCATACGGACTGCAATATATAAAAAAAGTATTAATCAAAAGACTGACCCGACATCTTTGAAATAACGATCAGCCGATCGTAATCGCCAGGCGATAGTTCAAGAAAAAAATAGTTAATAGGATTCATAGCTTCCCCATTCAGGTGAACTTCATAGTGTAGATGGGGCGCCACGCTTTGGCCGGTATCGCCTACTGTGCCAATTAGATCGCCCCTCTTCACTTTGGCTCCCTTCCTCACATTCATCTCATCCATACATGCATACATACTGCTATACCCAAAACCATGGTCAATCACAATCTGATTTCCAAGTCCACGTGCCGAACGCGTCACAGTTTGCACCACTCCATCCCCCGTAGCAAAAACAGGAGTCCCCACCGGAGCAGAGAAATCTATCCCATTGTGCATCTTGGGTATCTTATAAATAGGGTGTACGCGGTGACCAAATCCAGAAGCGATCAAGGTCAGATCCCGGTTTTCAATGGGCTGAATGGCCGGAATGGAAGGAAGCATCTCCAGGTGATTCTCTCCCTTAATCATCAATACATCGTAACTGGTTTGTGAGCGCTTGACATGCCTGATCATGGAGTCCAGCTTATGGGCCGAGCTGGTGATAATCTCTTCTTCGGGTGTCTTCAGAAGGTTCTGATAGGTCAGGCCGGAAGTCTGACTCTCCCCTGGTTGAACCGGCTCTGTCTCAAAAATCACCCGGTAGATATCCTTGTCGATCTGCTGCACCTCCTGCATAACAGTATCCACCATCTGTTTTCGCTCACTGAGTGCCTCATACTGCTCAAGAAGCATCTCATTCTCCCTGCGGATCTGTCGCTCCCTTGGCGTGTCAAAAAACAGAGAATAGATCACATTAAGCAGAACAGCAATCACCACCACGGCTGCCACATAAATAACAATGCGCCATACACGTGCACGAAGACTGTCGTCCAGCTTATTATAATTAAGATCTTCCGGGTTAAACTTAAACTGTGATTTCACCATTCACACAAAATCGTTCTGCAATTCTGTGCAAAAGTAGTTTTATTTCTGGCTATACGCAACAGACTGGTAGGGAACTTGTTGCTCACTTGCACGGGAGGCAAGTATGTTGTACTCTTCAGAGTTAAGATCTTCGTAGAAAAAATAGGTGGGATTCACTGGTCTATTATCTTTTCTGATCTCATAGTGAAGATGCGGACCAGTAGATCGTCCTGTACTGCCAAGGGTCCCCAAAACCTCTCCTCGATCTATTTTTTGTCCCTTCTCTACAAGGATATTATCAAGGTGGGCATAAATGGAGGTATATCCAAAGCCATGATCCACAACAACCTCTTTCCCGTAGCCGTATCTGTTTGTCCTCGCGTAGGCAACAATCCCGGCACCGGTACAATGAATATCAGTTCCAACACGCCCTGCCATATCGATACCATGATGGGCGGTGCGTTTCTTGGTAAATGGGTCATTCCTGTATCCGTATGAAGATGTGAGCCAGTAAGGATCGGCAGGCGATATGGGATTGATGGAAGGTTTACATGCCAGAAAATTCTGGGTATTCAAGGCCTCCACATATACATTTTCAAGACTATTTGATTGTATCTTTACTCTGTTTGAAATATTATCGATCCTGTGAGAAACATCCAAAACCATTCCGGGTTCTCTGATGGCCAGGAGGTGTTGATCCCTTTCTGATCCGCCTGTACCTGCTCCTCGAATGGAATTTGGCACCGGATCCAGACTCAGAATTGCCCTGTAGAAAAGATCGTCCCTGTTTCTTAAATCGGACAGTTGTGATTCAACATCCAGGAGCTCAGAATTCAGACTAGCATATTCTGAGCGCAAAAAACTGTTTTCCTTCTGATAAATAATTTGACGGGGAGTGGGGAAAACCCGCTCAAATCCGTATCTCATCAAAATTGCAAAAGAAATCAGTCCAAAGGAAAAAAACCCCAGATAACGCATAAACTGACGAGATGTCAGTCTAACGCGTTCATACCTAAGCGTTTCAGGATTAATATAGTACTTCTTATTTAACATTTGCGCGTTTATTGGGGCTAAAAATAAAAAATGTCACTTAATTTCCCAAATATTAGTCAAAAAAATTATTTTTGCGGCCCTAATGTATTTTTTTACGAAATTTGCGGCCCCGGGTTACCTTTTTTTTAATCTAACACAAAATCACCCATGACTTCAAAGGAAATCAGACAATCATTTCTGGACTTTTTCAAGGAAAAAGAACACAAGGTTCTTCCCTCCGCCCCAATGGTTTTAAAAAACGATCCCACCCTGATGTTTACCAATGCGGGTATGAACCAGTTCAAGGACTATTTCCTTGGTAACAGCTTACCCTCCCAAAGAAGAGTGACTGATACACAAAAGTGTCTGCGGGTAACAGGAAAGCACAACGACCTGGAAGAGGTGGGCCACGATACCTATCACCACACCATGTTTGAAATGCTCGGAAACTGGTCCTTTGGTGACTATTTTAAAAAAGAAGCAATTCAATGGGCCTGGGAATTTCTTATCGAACGGATGAAGCTGGAAACCGACCGGATCTATGTTACTGTTTTCGAAGGCGACCCAAAAGACGGAGTGGATCGCGACCAGGAGGCTTATGACTACTGGAAGAAATTCCTTCCTCCCTACCGCATCCTCGATGGCTCAAAAAAAGATAACTTCTGGGAAATGGGAGAAACCGGACCCTGTGGGCCCTGCTCAGAGATCCATATCGACCTGCGCGATGAAGAGGAACGCAAAAAGGTTCCGGGCGGCGACCTGGTTAACCATGACCACCCCCTGGTCATTGAGATCTGGAACCTGGTATTTATCCAGTATAACCGGAAGGCAAACGGGGAGCTGGAGAACCTTCCCGAGCAACATGTGGATACAGGCATGGGATTTGAGCGCCTGTGTATGGCCATCCAAGGGAAGAAATCCAATTACGATACCGATGTTTTTCAGCCCCTTATCGGGGAAATCGCCAGGCTCTCAGGCACCACCTACGGATCGGATCACTCCACCGATGTGGCCATGCGTGTTGTGGCCGACCATCTGAGGGCTGTTGCCTTCTCCATTGCAGACGGACAGCTGACCTCCAATAACAAGGCCGGATATGTGATCCGCAGGATCCTTCGCAGGGCGGTCCGTTACGGATATACCTACCTCGACCGCAGAGAACCCTTTATGCACACCCTGGTTCCCACACTGGTCGATTCCATGGGCAGTGCCTTTCCCGAACTGAAAGCACAGCAGGACCTGATTCAGCGTGTGATCAAGGAGGAGGAGCAATCCTTCCTCTCCACCCTTGAAACAGGCATGGGATTGCTGGACCGTCTGGCGGAGAAGGCAAAAGAAGCAAAGCGTGATACCATCAATGGAAAAGATGCATTCATCCTTTATGATACCTTCGGATTTCCACTGGACCTCACCGAACTGATCCTTTACGAACAGGGAATGAAGGTAAACCGGGAAGAGTTCCAGGCAGAGATGGATATGCAGAAGAACCGCTCAAAAAAAGCTGCAGAAACCGAATCGGGCGACTGGACTGTGCTGGTAACTGACAACACAGAAGAATTTGTGGGTTACGAGTGGCTCACCACAGATGTGAAGATTACCCGTTACCGAAAGGTAGTAAACAAGAAACGTGAACTCTACCATCTGGTATTCAACCTGACCCCCTTCTATGCCGAAAGCGGGGGGCAAATCGGCGATCGCGGGATCATCGAAAATGAGAAAGAAAAGGTGGAGATTATTGATACCCGCAAAGAAAATGAGCTGATTATCCATTTGGTTAAAAAACTTCCTGACGATCCCTCAGCCAGTTTCACTGCAAAGGTGAACCAGGATAGGAGAACCCGCACGGCCAATAACCACACAGCCACCCACCTGATGCACCACGCCCTGAGGCAGGTTCTGGGTGAACATGTGGAACAGAAAGGCTCCCTGGTGGAACCCGCTTACCTTCGCTTCGACTTCAGCCATTTTCAGAAGCTAAGCGACGAAGAATTGCAAAAAGTGGAACAGATCGTCAACCAGATGATCCGCGCAAACAGTCCGATCGAAGAGCATCCCACAGTCCCCATGGACAAGGCCCTTGATATGGGAGCTATTGCCCTCTTTGGAGAAAAGTATGGTGATGCAGTGAGGGTCATAAAATTTGGAGAGTCGGTGGAACTATGCGGGGGAACCCACGTGGCTGCCACGGGTCAGATCGGGATCTTCAAAATTTACCGGGAGTCTTCCATTGCTGCCGGGATCCGGCGTATTGAAGCCTTCACCGGTGCAATGGCCGAACGCTATATCAATGAGAATATACAGATTCTGAAACAGATTGCCAGCAACTTTGAAAACCAGAAGGACCTGGTCAAAGCTGTCAGTTCTATGATGGAAGAACATAGTACACTGGCCAAAAAAGTGGGAACATTCCAGAATAACATGCTGGGCATAGTAGCCAAAACACTGGAGGACCAAATGGTGAAACTGGGTGATATCGCACTTGTCTCCTCCAAGCTTGACCTGGACAATCCGGGATTAATGAAGGACCTGGCCTTCCAGGTTCGCTCCAGATATCCCAATATATGTCTGATCCTGGGTACTGAGGTGGATGGGAAGGCACACCTGGCCATTATGCTGTCCGCGTTGGCTATCGAGCATTACGGGCTTAATGCTTCCACCATGATCCGGGAAGTAAGCCGGGAGATCCAGGGCGGCGGAGGCGGACAACCCTTCTTCGCAACAGCCGGAGGAAAAAATCCTGCCGGAATAGATACGGCCCTGGCCAATGCAGAAAAAATCATCAGGGACGCCATACACTAGTGCCTGGTAAACTAACCACTAGGAACTAGGCACTACGAACTAGGCACTTTCCGACTGGTAAGGAGGAGTGCCCCGAACATGATGGCCCCGTTTACAATCAGCAGTTCAAAGCCAAACTGGTAGCCATTAAAGAGCTGCTCCGAGAACTTGCTCAGCAGGAAGGAAAGCAGGGGCGACATAATTGCCAACAGGGGAACCAGCCGGTCCCGAACCTGCAGCCTGGTAAACAATCCGAATGCATAAAGGCCCAGCAGGGGACCATAGGTATATCCTGCCACCCGGAAGATGGCCGAGATTACACTTTCGTCATTAATGGCTCTGAAGAGCATAATCACCAGTCCCAGCACCACCGAAACCACCAGGTGCACCTGCCTTCTTGTTCTGGTCAGCTTTCGCTCTTCCCACTTCTCAGCCCCTAGAATATCCACGGTAAAGGATGTGGTCAGAGCTGTCAGGGCCGAATCGGCACTGGAGTAAGCCGCAGCTACCAGTCCCACTATAAAAAAGATACCCACCACCTGGGGAAGTGCTCCGCCGGTGGCCACCATGGGAAAGAAATTATCGGTACTTTCCGGTAAGGCCATCCCATTGAACTGCGCATACTGGATCAGTACAGCTCCCAGAAAGAGAAAAACCAGGTTGACCGGTACCAGTGAGATACTCATCAGGTACATGTTCTTTTTGGCTTCTTTTATGTTTTTGCAGCTAAGGTTCTTCTGCATCATATCCTGATCCAGTCCGGTCATCACAATGGTAATAAAGGCTCCGCTCAGAAAGTGCTTGAAAAAATGATTCTCTTTCTGCCAGCTGTCAAATACCCAGATCTTAGAATCTTCGCTGGCCACCACCCGTCCTATCATCTCTCCCAGTGAGAGATCCATGGAACGGGTAATCAGCAGGATAGAGACCACCACTGCGGTCAGCATGCTGAAAGTCTGCAGGGTATCGGTCCAGATAATGGTCTTAATTCCACCCCGGAAGGTGTAGAGCCAGATCAGGGCGATGGTCACCAGGACCGTCACAT
>RCND010001624.1_pt1 | contig 12744 bp, 14 predicted proteins | sample 2041351 | NCBI WGS metagenome assembly RCND01 (sample SAMN09708230, study PRJNA481090) | Marine sediment metagenome, whole genome shotgun sequencing project. | biome: marine sediment; feature: ocean; material: sediment; isolation source: Sewage treatment plant 12B marine sediment (STP12B) ...
TTGCACAAGGACAATTGCAGATGCCCTCAGACCCACTGTTTATCCTTGTCGTACTTGCGGTTCTGGCCGTAGTCGTCATTTTGATGCTGGGCCTTGGTGGCTTTGCCAAAGGCGGCAAAACGAACCTGAAGTATGGCAACAAGATGATGCGCTATCGACTGATTGCGCAATTCATCGCGGTCATTCTGATCCTGATCTACGTCTATCTCAAGCGCGGAGGAGTTTCCTGACATGGTCGTTCTAAACAAAATTTACACCAAAACCGGAGATGCGGGAGAGACCGCTTTGGGCAATGGCATGCGAGTCGCGAAGCATGCACTACGGGTTACCGCTTATGGCACGTCGGACGAGTTGAACTGCTTCGTTGGTGTCGCCCGACTTGAAGTGACCGGAGATTTGGACAGCCAGTTGTCGCGCATCCAGAATGATCTGTTTGATCTGGGGGCGGACCTTTGTCGCCCCGATATGGAGCAGGACTCAACCGCAGAATACCCCCCCTTGCGCATGACCAATGCACAAGTCGAGCGGCTCGAACGCGAAATTGATGCGATGAACGAGATATTGGAGCCGCTGCGCAGCTTCATTCTGCCGGGCGGATCAGCACTTTCCGCGCATCTGCATGTGTGCCGAACCGTCGCACGTCGCACCGAACGACTGGCCGTGGAGCTTGCCACAATGGAAGCGATCAACTCCGCTGCCTTGAAGTACCTTAACCGCCTGTCGGACTGGTTTTTTGTTGCGGCACGTGTTGCCAATGATGACGGAATGAATGACGTTTTGTGGGTACCCGGAGCAAACCGTTAGGGACCAAAAAGCACCGATTGCAAAGAAACGCGACGTCCCCGTGCATTGGCGTGACGATTTTGCCCTGTTTCCACGTCCCTACCATCGCTATCAACAGCGGGAATGAAAAAAGATCGAGTCGCGCGTGCGGCTTGTCATGTAAGGAGAGAGACGCCCATGAAGGTTCTGGTACCTGTCAAACGCGTGATCGACTATAACGTGAAAGTTCGCGTCAAAGCGGACGGATCGGGTGTTGATCTTGCCAATGTGAAAATGTCGATGAACCCGTTTGACGAGATTGCCGTCGAACAGGCCATCCGTCTGAAAGAGTCCGGCGCTGCAGAAGAAGTCATCGCAGTTTCGGTCGGCGTCAAGCAGTCACAGGAAACCCTGCGCACCGCTCTCGCAATGGGCGCCGACCGCGCCATTCTGGTGATCGCGTCAGATGACATTCACAATGACATCGAGCCTTTGGCCGTCGCCAAGATTCTCAAAGCCATTGTGGATGAAGAGCAGCCCGGTCTGGTGCTATGTGGTAAACAGGCAATCGACAACGATATGAACGCCACCGGCCAGATGCTGAGCGCGTTGTTGGGTTGGTCGCAGGCAACCTTTGCGTCTTCATTGGACATCGATGGGGAGACTGCCACAGTGACGCGCGAAGTCGACGGCGGCCTGCAGACCATCAAGGTCAAAATGCCGACAATCGTGACGGTTGATCTGCGGTTGAACGAACCGCGCTATGCGTCTTTGCCCAACATCATGAAGGCAAAGAAGAAACAGATGGATGAGAAGACGGCCGCTGACTATGGCGTCGATGTCACGCCGCGTCTCGAGATTGTCAAAACCAGCGAGCCTGACACACGGGCCGCAGGGATCAAGGTTGGTTCGGTTGACGAACTGGTTGCAAAACTCAAAGAAGCGGGGGCCGTGTAATGGCTGTTCTACTCCTTGCCGAAGTGAACAATGGCGAATTGTTCCTCGACGCCACCTCCAAAGCAGTGACGGCGGCAGTCCAACTGGGCGATGTGACCGTTCTGTGCGCAGGTGGCTCAGCTGCCGACGCGGCTGCAGAAGCCGCAAAAATCTCGGGCGTGACCAAGGTGCTGTGCGCCGAGGACCCCGCCTTGGGGCATCGGTTGGCAGAATCTACTGCTGACCTGATTGTCACGCTGGCAGGTGACTATGAACACATCGTGGCCCCGGCGACCACGGATGCTAAAAACGTGTTGCCCCGCGTTGCTGCTCTGCTGGACGTAATGGTGATGACGGATGTGTCGGCTGTCGTCGACGCCAATACGTTTGAACGTCCAATCTATGCGGGCAATGCTATCCAGACCATCAGATCAACCGATGGCAAAAAGGTTGTGTCTTTCCGGACATCGACCTTTGATGCGGCCGAAATGGACGGTTCTGCTGCCGTAGAAACCATTGGCGCGGCCGGAAATCCGAGCCTCAGCGAATGGGTCGAAGACAAGGTTGCAGCCAGCGACCGACCCGAGCTGACGTCAGCTGGGGTTGTTGTTTCTGGCGGCCGCGGTGTCGGTTCGAAAGACGATTTTGCGCTGATCGAAAAACTGGCAGACAAACTGGGTGCCGCCGTTGGCGCATCCCGCGCCGCTGTGGATAGCGGCTATGCCCCCAATGATTGGCAGGTTGGCCAGACCGGTAAAGTTGTTGCCCCCGATTTGTACGTAGCGGTCGGCATCTCTGGCGCGATCCAGCACCTTGCTGGAATGAAAGACAGCAAAATCATCGTCGCCATCAACAAAGACGAAGAAGCACCCATCTTTCAGGTCGCGGATTTTGGGTTGGTCGCCGATCTGTTCACTGCTGTGCCAGAGCTGATCGAGAAACTGTAAATCCGGGGCCGCCGGTTTTTTCAGAGTTTCAACTAGAAGGCCTGCCAAACTCTGGCGGGCCTTCTTTTTTAGTGTAACCGCGCAACAACATCGCCAAGAACAGCTGCCGCCTCTTCATGAGCAGCCGGTCCCATGATGCTCCCGGCGGCAGGCGCCTCCATCTGCGCAAAAACCATGCCTTCTGTTCCTTTTGCCAGAGCCTCCGGAGTTGCGACCACCTCTACGACGTCAGTGACAGCTGAACGCACGGCTTCAATCATGTCACGTGTCACGAACATCGGATCAGCGCCAAAATCTTGTATCTTTTCATCCTGTTCCGGGCTGCGCGGCGCAAACCAAAGAAGAATGATCTTGCCCGAGATCCGCGAAAGCAACAATTTCATCCGGGCAATCCACGACTCTTGCAGTTCCTGTCGCACCATCTCAAACCGTTCCGCTGATACAGTCACCAGATTGGTCAGCAGATGCTTGGTGAAATGATACTCCGCAAAATCAACTTCCCGATAGATCGTCTGCAATAACGGGCTGGCATTAACGAAACGATCATTTCGGCGCGGATGAACCGAGTAAAACCGGTTCGACATGTTTTGTGCGCCCATCACCTGAACTACTGCCACTTGGGCAGCGGTCGCCGCGCCCGGTACAAATGGATCATGTGCAAAGACATCCAACCCAGCATTGGGATATCCAAAGTTGGCGCAGGTAAGACCCGTCGCCTGTTCAATCAAATCTGGAAAGGGATGCTCAATGAACTTCCCATAAGTCTCAGTCCCGCCAATGAACGCGACATAATCACGCTCAAGACGCCGCCTCGGACCACGAAACAACAGTTTAGACGTACCATAACGGCACGGCAAATAGTCAAGGGCACCCACGCCCAACGCATCATAGGTCATCTCACCCACCTTCCAAATTCACCCGCCACCAAGCTGCGGCAAATCGGTTGCCAAAACCCTAACGCCCTCCGCCGATACGCGTTCAATTTTCGGTAAGTTATGGGCACCACCGACCCTTGCAGCCGCATTGCGATGCCCCCTATGGTAGGCGCAACTGTAAAGGGGCACGCAGGATGAGTATTCAGACAATCGGGGTTATTGGTGCCGGGCAAATGGGCAACGGGATTGCTCATGTGCTGGCGTTGGCGGGGTTCGACGTCCTTCTAACTGATATTAGCGAAGATGCACTGCGCGCGGCAGTCGTGCTGATAGATCACAATCTGGAACGGCAAGTCAGCCGCGAAACAATCGGCACTTCAGAAAAGGCCGAAGCGATGGCGCGCATTCGGACCACGCCAAAATTAACCGATCTGGGAAAGTCTGACCTTGTGATAGAAGCCGCGACAGAGCGTGAGACTGTGAAACAAGCGATCTTCGAGGATCTTCTGCCACACCTGTCGCCTGATACAATTCTGACATCGAACACCTCCTCTATTTCCATAACCAGGCTGGCAAGCCGCACTGACCGGCCAGAAAAATTTATGGGATTCCACTTCATGAACCCAGTGCCCGTCATGCAGTTGGTCGAACTTATCCGTGGCATCGCAACCGATGAACCCACCTTCAATTCGTGCAAGGCCGTGGTTGACAGACTGGGCAAAACTTCCGCCTCAGCCGAAGATTTCCCGGGTTTCATCGTTAACCGTATCCTGATGCCCATGATCAACGAAGCTGTCTACACTCTCTACGAAGGCGTGGGGTCAGTGCTCTCGATTGATCAGTCGATGAAGCTGGGTGCCAACCATCCGATGGGCCCGCTGGAACTGGCTGATTTCATCGGTCTGGACACGTGCCTTGCGATCATGAACGTGCTGCATGACGGATTGGCAGATACCAAATACCGGCCCTGCCCGTTGCTCACCAAATATGTCGAGGCAGGATGGCTGGGGCGCAAAACACAACGTGGATTTTATGACTACCGCGGTGATACCCCTGTGCCCACTCGCTGATTTTCGGAACATAGCAGCCCGCGACAAAACTAAATGTGGAATGCGCGCGTAGCGCGCTCCGTTGGATTAAACCCGGCTATTTGTCTTTCAACGCCAGTGTATGTTCGCGCAGCCACGCCATAAATCCGCGAGGGTCTTTTTCAAGCATCACCATTTGTTCGTCCGTCAGCGGTGCGCCGACAACAGGTGCCATCGGTTTGTTACAGGACCGGACGATCTCGTGCAACAACAGCCCCTGGCGCAGAATTGCAGAGATCTTGTTTGCGATCATATACGAACGCGAATTGTGTCCGGGGTAAAATATAGGAACGACCTTGGCGCCCGACTTGCGGATCATCTTGGCCGTAAACAGACTCCATTCCCGCTCAACTGGTGGTCCGAACCACGTCTCCGACGACATAACCACACCGGCTGGAAACAGCGCAACAACGCCTCCCTCTTTAAGGTGCGCCATGGCGCTTGTCCGCATTTCGACCATCTTGCGCTGCGCCTCGGGATCATGCGGGAACGGCACCGGGATCATGAACGAAGTCGCGGCCTCATCAAGGCCCGTCAGCACTGACCGGGTCAGAATGCGATAATCCAGTCGAACACGACCAATTAGGTCGGCAAATATCATACCGTCAACCATGCCATGCGGGTGATTGGCGACAACAACAACCGGTCCCTCCATCGGAATATTGGCCAGTTGTTCAGTGGGAGTCGTGAGTTCGATTCCCATGATATCCAGAGCACCGCGCCAAAATTTCTGCCCACGGTGATTCTCGTTGGTTTTCTCAAACTTGTTCACCATACGTAGAATGGTCAGCTTTCCTGTGAGCCATTCGACCGCCCGGATCGCGAAACCGGTCCATGGATCATCAAAGGAATTTGCATAGGTCAGCGTGCGCCGGTCATAAACCTCGCCGTCAATTTCGTCGGCTTTGGGGGTATTACCCGCCGAGTTGTCTTGTGTAGTATTAGCCAATCTTACACCCTGTTCATCACGCCGTGAGTAGACGCTCAGAATCCCTCACCGAATTTGTCGGCGACCAATACCTCCAGTGCTTCTGCCAACGCATCAGCGTCCGGCCCTGTGGTCTGCACGTCAATAGTGGTTCCCTTGGCTGCTGCCAACATCAAAAGACCCATGATGCTGTCGCCGGACGCAGACATCCCCTCTCGCGAGAGTTCGGCCGATGCATCAAAACCTTCCACCACCTCCACCAGTTTGGCTGAAGCGCGGGCATGAAGCCCTTTTTCATTCACAATAGCCAATCTGCGCTGCGTCATTGGCAGTATTCCCCTTCAGTCCCTCAGGCGTCTGATGTAATATTCTGGCTGTCGATGTATTTCTTGCCGGCTGCCAGCGCAGCCCGCACCGCATCGGGTACTGCCATATGGCGGCATTTCGCCAACTTAATTAACATCGGCAGATTGGCACCGTAGATGATCCGGCGCCCTGCAGGTTTGCAGGCACGAAGACTCAGATTTGACGGAGATCCGCCAAACAGATCGGTGACCACTACCACACCGTTGCCCTGATCCACTGCATCCGCGGCGGCACAGATTTCAAGTTGTTTGCTGTCGCGATCATGGTCAGGCTCGATCGCGATGGCGCACACGCCTGGCTGTTTGCCGACAACATGCTCAATTGCGCGCAAGTATTCCTTGGCCAACCCACCATGCGCAACTATCACGATACCGATCACACCTGTTTTTTACCCTCTGCCGTGCGGCGTTCCAGCTCGCGATGTCTAATTGATACTTGCCAGCCTTGATCCGCAAGGGCCTGCGCCAATCTTTCCGTGACTGTGACTGATCGGTGCTGCCCCCCGGTGCATCCGAACCCAATGGAAAAATGCGCCTTGCCTTCGTCGCTGTACGCAGGCAGCAGCATTTGTGTCATGTCCAGCACTTTGTCAAAGAATGGCGAGAACTTTGGATCAGCCGTTACATGATCTGCAACCTGGCTATCTAGGCCATTAAGCCCCCGCAATTCAGGCACCCAATAAGGGTTTGTCAGAAATCGGCAATCAAATACCGTATCGATGCTGCGTGGCAAACCACGCTTATAAGAAAAGGAATGGATCGAGACTGCAAGGCGACCAGAGCCAATGGGCGCGAACCATCTCTCGACCTCGGATCGCAGCTGATGCACATTCAGGTCGGTTGTCTCGATCAATATGCTTGCCCGCGACCGGATCGGCCCAAGCAAGTCGAATTCACGATCAATCCCTACGTCGGGGCTCTCGGCAGGCGCCATAGGATGCCGGCGACGGGTTTCTGAAAACCGACGCAACAATACATCGCGGCCACAGTCCAGATAAAGCACCTCTGGCGACAGCGCGGGATGACTGTTCAGGCCGTCGATCGCCTCCAACACAGCAGCGGTCGAGAAATCACGATTGCGTGTATCAACGCCCAGCGCCATAGGGCGGTCTGCGGCGGGGCTGCCCAGCAACGTCGGCAGCAACCGCAATGGCAGGTTGTCTATCGCCTCAAATCCCAGATCTTCCAGCACATTGATCGCAGTAGAACGGCCCGCGCCAGACGGCCCCGTTACTAACACAAACCGACACGACGTCTTATGTGGGATCTTGTTCGGTGCCAATGATCTTGTCATCCCTATTCTCTGCGCCCATGCGCAAGATATAGCAAAAGCGCCGCCGGGAAATGGGGGCTGGCAGAATTGTGAACCAATGGGATGTTATGTGCCCCTAGCCGGCGCGCGTGCAACTGGGGCAACCGGTTGGTTTCCTCTAGATCAAGGTCGACAAGCAAATGCAGGGGAACGGGTCCGACGCACGGCGCATTTAGCACCCCGATTCCGCGCGCCTCAATCAAGCCTTTGATCGCAGCCGGGGCCTCTGCCATTATCGCGGCTTCGGTCTGCGTGAGTTTGACTCGGTCATCGGCCACCAGATCAGCACCCAATGCAATCAATTGCAGCCCCAGGCTCGATTTGCCGCTGCCAGAAGCTCCCAATATCAGAAGGCCTCGGCCTTTATGGGCAACACAAGTTGCGTGGAAAGGGGACTCAAAGAATCCGCTGGCCTCTGGTGTTGCCTTTTTTTCTCTATCTTGTGGAGAGTGCGCCACGCGTTAGACCGGCAGTCCCACAACAAATCGGGCACCCAGCGGATCAGACGTAACATCTGCATCCGTGGGCCGGATGTTCTCGGCCCAGATCACACCACCATGTGCTTCGACGATTTGCTTGGAAATCGCCAGACCAAGGCCTGAGTTGTTGCCGAAATGCTCATCCGGACGCTGGGAGTAGAAACGCTTGAATATCTTCCCCAATGACTGATCAGGGATACCTGGACCGGTATCTTCAATAACAATCAGGACGCGGTTCTCGCGTTTACGTGCCCACACCCGAATTGCATCGCCATCTTCGCAAAACGAAATGGCATTAGTTATCAGATTGACAAAAACTTGCGCCAGACGTGCCTCAAGACCGTGAACGGTAATGGGGTCTTCCGGCAAATCCGAGATAAGATCGACACCTTTGGTCTTGGCGTCTGCCCCAAGATACTCGCTGAGATTGCTGAGCAATTTCAAGAGATCGAACGGCTCTTCTTCTTCTTTAACCAGTTCTGAATCTAGTCGTGATGCATTAGAAATGTCACTGACCAACCTGTCCAGACGACGCACGTCATGCTCGATCACATTTAGCAACTGTTCGCGCTGGTCATCCCGCTTAATACGACGCATCGTCCCCACTGCAGAGCGCAGAGAGGCAAGTGGGTTTTTGATTTCGTGTGCCACATCAGCCGCAAATTGTTCGTTGCCGTCTATGCGGTTGTAAAGTGCCGAAACCATGCCACGCAATGCGCCGCTAAGTCGGCCAATCTCGTCCGGTCGCGCTGTGAGATCAGGAATGCGAATGCGGCCGGGGTTCATCTTTCGAGCATCCTTGTCACGCCCCAGTTCGGCCGCCGCCGCGAGATCAGACAATGGATTTGCAATTGTAGACGCGAGAACAAGGCTAAGGCCGATCGACACCAGCGTCGCGACAACAAACATCTGCAAGACACGCTCGCGCTCTCCGCGCACCAGGCTGTCAATTTCGCCTGCAGCGCTTGTAATTGCAATAACGCCGATGGCCACGCCATTCTGCACAATCGGAGTGGTGACGCTGAAAAGTGTGCCACCTTCGGCATCCACCGAATTCTCAACCTGTGTTCCGTTGACAAGCGTTGCAGCCACATAAGTCCGCAACTGGTCTTCAATCAATTCGCCCTCGCGAACTTCGCGCGACGAAAACACCCCCGACACACCGTTCCAGATTGACGTTAGTGTGTCGGAAATAACTGTTTTACCACCTGGCGGGGGCCTGAACCGGCCTGACAACGCTCCGTTGCCTTGGCCCTCGGTCGTCGCAATCAAGGCTTCTGTTGTATCAAAGACAAACACATCAATGCCGCCACGCAGATCCAGTCCGCCGAGGATCGCGGCGGCATCAAAATCGCCATCTGCGGCTAGATCCAATGGCGCTTCTTGCGGCAATTGTGCTTCAAAAACATCCGCAATCAGTTCCGCTTCGCTCACAAGCGCACCTGCACGCTGCAGCGCAAGACTGTCTCGGGACGAATTGAGATAAAGGATACCGGCGACCAGAATGTTCAAAGCAATCAGGTTGAACGTGATGATCCTGCGCGCCAGTGGCGATCCCTTTAATGAAAAGAGACCGCGCCGTTCCCGGTTGGCGCGCACTTCATTCTCAGCAGTGCTGTTCGGGGCGACCCAATCGTCGCCAAGAACCACGTCACCACTACGTGGGGGTGGTACCAAATCCCGCACGAAAGTCCTTTCGACTACAGCCATCTGACGGCTACTTATTCTTCGTTATATCTGTAACCGATGCCGTACAGCGTCTCAATCGCTGAGAACCCATCGTCTGCTGTTCGCATTTTCTTCCGCAAACGTTTGATGTGGCTGTCGATGGTACGGTCATCAACATAAACCTGATCGTCATAAGCAACATCCATTAACTGATCGCGACTTTTGACAAAGCCGGGACGTTGAGCAAGCGCTTGTAACAGCAAGAATTCGGTAACCGTCAGCGAAACGTCATTGTTTTTCCAACTCACTGCATGACGCAGGGGGTCCATTCGCAGTTCGCCCCGTTCCATCACTTTAGTTTCTTCGGTATCGCCTACGATATCACCTGCAACAGCATCCTGACGACGCAACAAAGCACGAATGCGCTCAACAAGCAGTCGCTGAGAAAATGGCTTTTTGACGTAGTCGTCGGCGCCCATCCGAAGGCCCAGCACTTCGTCGATCTCGTCGTCTTTAGACGTCAGAAAGATGACCGGCATCTGGGTTTTCTGTCGCAAGCGTTGCAGCAGGTCCATCCCGTCCATGCGGGGCATCTTGATATCCAGCACCGCCATATCAGGCAATTTCTTGTTAAAGGCATCGAGCGCCGCTTGACCATCATTATACGTGTCGACCTCAAATCCTTCGGCCTCAAGCGTCATAGACACCGACGTCAGGATATTCCTGTCATCGTCTACCAATGCGATTTTCGACATGGTTTTATTCCTTATTATGCTCGTTTCGCCCATTTTTTTCGCATACATCACTTTTCAGACTATAGTTTTCAATCTCAAAGTGCGAATCAGCTGGGCAATCGTCAGCAATTTCTCCAAATTTCGCTTACCAATGACTAAATTGTCTCACAATCCGACATTTCTATGGCCAGTTTTGGCTATTGTTGCGAATTTTGACCCAATGATGGCGCTAACTGCATAAAAGCGTCCTGTTCATATCTGAATCCACCATGTTATGAGGCCGAAGCACCACAATTCGCCGATCACGCAGGACATGCCAGTGTCATAGTTGCGGACGAGGCCACAGGAGACATGAGCACATGAATTCAGGACGTGTTAACCCGCAATTTCGCCTCGAAGATCAAGGGATCAGTGGCTTGGGCGCGGTTCATTACAACCTGATCGAACCGGCTTTGGTCGAAGCCGCGTTGAGGAACGGTGAAGGCGAGCTGGGCATAGGGGGTGTGTTTTTAGTAACCACTGGAAAGTTCACCGGCCGTTCCCCCAAAGACAAACATGTCGTAAAAACCGCTTCTGTTGCTGAAAGCATCTGGTGGGAGAACAATGCACCAATGACGCCAGAGGGTTTCGACACCCTTCATGGTGACATGCTGGAGCATATGAAAGGCCGCGACTATTATGTGCAGGACCTTGTCGGCGGCGCCGACCCGGCCCATTCAATCAATATGCGCATGGTGACCGAACTGGCCTGGCACGGGCTGTTCATCCGGCACATGCTGCGCCGCCCGGACCGAGAGGCGATTGACGAATTTGTTGCCGATTTCACAGTCATCAACTGTCCGACCTTTGCAGCGGACCCGAAAAGGCACAACTGCCGGTCTGAAACAGTGATCGCGATGAACTTTGACAAAAAGCTAATCCTGATCGGTGGCACCGAATATGCCGGAGAGAACAAGAAGTCAGTGTTTTCGCTTCTGAACTATCTGCTGCCAGAAAAAGGCATCATGCCGATGCACTGTTCGGCCAACCATGCAACCGGCAATCCGGTTGATACCGCTGTGTTCTTTGGCCTGAGCGGTACTGGCAAGACCACGCTATCGGCCGACCCCGCCCGGACCCTAATTGGCGACGACGAACATGGCTGGTCGGATCGCGGAACATTCAACTTTGAAGGCGGCTGTTATGCAAAGACCATCAATCTGAATCCAGAAGCCGAGCCAGAGATCTACGCCACCACCAAGAAGTTCGGCACAGTCATCGAGAACATGGTCTATGACGCGGACACCAAAGAGCTTGATTTTAGTGATGACAGCCTGACCGCGAATATGCGCTGCGCCTACCCGATGCATTATATCTCGAACGCCTCATCAACAGCGCTGGGTGGCCACCCCAAGAACATCATAATGCTGACATGTGACGCCTTTGGTGTCCTGCCGCCTATTGCGCGCCTGACCCCGGCACAGGCGATGTATCACTTTCTGTCAGGCTTTACCTCCAAGGTCGCGGGAACCGAGCGTGGCGTTACCGAGCCGGAACCAACCTTCAGCACGTGCTTCGGCGCGCCGTTCATGCCGCGCAGACCTGAAGTCTACGGAAACCTGCTGCGCGAAAAAATTGCGGCACACGGGTCAACCTGCTGGCTGGTCAACACGGGCTGGACTGGCGGCGCATTTGGAACCGGTAGTCGGATGCCAATCAAGGCAACGCGCGGTTTGTTGACAGCCGCGCTTGATGGCTCGCTGGCCAATGCGAAGTTTCGCAAAGATCCGAATTTCGGATTTGAGGTGCCCGTCGCAGTTGGTGGTGTTGCTGACATTCTGCTGGATCCGCGCCGCACATGGGACAGTCCTGAGGCCTATGACCGGCAGGCTGCAAAGCTGGTGCAGATGTTTGCCAACAATTTTGAACAATATGTGCCCTACATCGATGATGATGTAAAAGCGGTCGCTATTGGTTGAAACGGCTTCTGAATGCGTGACGCGGCACCAACCTACCCCGCTACATCAGGGCGCGCCGTATCAGATTGAGGCCGCCAATCAGAAGCACCCACAAGGTCACATTGCGGAAGGTCTGCAGATCGAAGCGGTCCTGCACCTTTCCCCCTAGCCACATGCCAAGAACAGCTGGCGCGATTAGCATCAGCGAAAACGGCAGCGTTTGGGTGCGCATCACGCCTGACCCGATATGGGCAAAAAGCAGCGCGACGGCGCCCAAACCATAGACCACGCCTTGCGCGCGCATTTGTTGCTCTTTCGGCGTATTCAGCGCTGTCAGATACGCCACAGTGGGCGGTCCCCAAATGCCGGAAAATCCGCCTATGAACCCGGCAAACCCACCAACGGCGACTTCGACCGTTGTTGTCGGTTTGTCTAAATGAAATCGCACCCCGAGAATCTGGATCAACGCAAAAAAGCTGACCGGGATGCCAATCAACAGCAAAAGTACATGTTCCGGCATTACCCGGTACATCTGTGCGGAAAGCAGTAAAAACAACAGCCCAGCGCAGAGAAAGACCCGAAACTTCTTAATCGAGTCCCATGCAGGGCCAACACCTTGGCGAAGTGCCTGCATCCCATTGGCCACCAGCGTCGGCAGAATCCGCCCTGCTAACACCAATTCAGGTGGCAGAAACATGCCCAACCCGGACACC
>RCND010001625.1_pt1 | contig 12732 bp, 11 predicted proteins | sample 2041351 | NCBI WGS metagenome assembly RCND01 (sample SAMN09708230, study PRJNA481090) | Marine sediment metagenome, whole genome shotgun sequencing project. | biome: marine sediment; feature: ocean; material: sediment; isolation source: Sewage treatment plant 12B marine sediment (STP12B) ...
CCTCTTCCTCTTGTAGACTTATCCAGTCCGTTACTGTGGTATTCTGAACCGATCACAAGAATATTTTTATACATTCCTTTTCTTATTCTCGTTCTCGTTGAGGTACGAAATTAGCTGAAAATCAAAGGTTTATAGAGGAGCTTTGGGAATATAAGATTATAAGTTTGTAGCCTTTGTTATCTTGATATAGGCCATGACTGGAAAATATTATTAAAAAACGATGTGGGTTTCCATAGTACAGCATAGTTCGCGTCATGGCCAGCCATTTAATTTCCCGAGTTGATAATTTGGTCAAGCTCCTGGGTCAGCTTGTTGATTGGAAATATGTCGGAAAAAAGAGTTACTGTCAAACAGGATCAAGGCCCTCCCCGGTCACTTTTCGTAATTTCAGGGAGTTGCTTGCCTCACCCCTCTTCATTTTTCATTTGACACTCTTTGATTTTTTATCTACATGAAGTTAATTTTTATCGTGTTTTCGTTCTTTCGTCTTTTATTTTTCAGCTTGATGGAAAAAGGTTAAAAAATGGCTTTATCTTTTTTAGAGGGAAATGAAGCAATTGCCTGGGGAGCAAAAGAGGCAGGTTGCCGGTTCTTTGCCGGTTATCCGATTACACCTGCTACAACTATTTTTAATACCATGCTTAATCTGTTGCCTCCTTCAGGCGGGATATGTCTTCAAGGTGAGGATGAGATAGCTTCAATCGGCTATTGCCTTGGAGCTTCCATGGCCGGATTGAAAGCCATGACAGCAACTTCCGGGCCGGGTATCAGCTTGTACAGCGAACAGATTTCTTTTGCCATAGGAAGTGAAATACCGATTGTAATTGTAGATGTTCAGAGGCTGGGACCTTCCACGGGTTCCGCCACCCGTGGTGCAGACGGAGATATTAATTTTATGCGCTGGGGCAACAGCAGCGGGTTGCCTGTAATCGTATTAGCTCCGGTTGATGTGAAAGACTGCTTTTTACTGACCATGCATGCCTTCAATCTTGCTGAAGAATTCAGATGTCCGGTATTCATTGCATCTAACAAGGAAATCGCAATGACACGCGAGAGTATTGACCTTAAAAGCATTAAAAGACCGGATATAAAAGAACGGCTTGCTCCTTTGGAAGGAAAACCCTTTCTTCCGTTTGATGTTGCTGACGGCCGGATGGTACCCGACTTTCTTCCCATAGGCGGCGATGTACCTGTACGCCAGACTTCTTCAACTCACGGCCCGGATGGGTATATTACAACGAACTCTAATGAGATAGCCGACAATCAAAACCGGTTGAAAAAAAAGCTGGTTTCAGCAGTAAACTCATTTTCTTTTTATGAAGAATACATTAACAAAAATTCGGACACTCTGCTTATTACCTACGGAATCACCACCCGCGCGGCCCGGGCAGCCTGTGAGGATCTCAAACAGGCAGGCACATCGGTATCTCACCTTGTTCTCAAGACACTCTGGCCTGTCCCTGAAGACCTGATCCGCGAAAAAGCCAAAAATTTTAAACATGTTGTCGTTGCAGAGATGAATCTTGGACAGTATGTTCGTGAAATAGAGCGCATTCTGCCGGAAAAACAGATAAAGTTCTATGGGCAGATGGATGGCAGCCTGATTTATCCTGATCGGATAAAGGAGGTAATAAGCAATGTCTAGTTTGTTAAATAAAAGCAGGCCTCCGGTCTTTTGCCCTGGTTGCTCCCATGAACGTGTTGCCCATGCCCTTGATAAAGCATTCCTGAATATGAATATTCAAGGCGATCAGATTGTCATGGTCAGCGATATCGGCTGCTCCGGACTTTTTGACACATTTTTTAATACACACGCATTTCATGGTCTTCACGGCCGCGCCCTGACTTATGCCGCAGGGCTGAAACTCTCCCGACCTGAGTTAAATGTCGTCGTTACCATGGGAGACGGGGGCCTTGGCATCGGTGGCGCTCACCTTTTAGCTGCCTGTCGCCGGAACCTTAACTTGACCTTACTGGTTTTAAACAACTTTAATTTCGGAATGACGGGGGGCCAGTGTTCTGCAACCACTCCAACAGAAGCACAAGTCGGGTCAGGGTTTTTAAACCAGCTTGAACGTCCGCTTGATGTCTGTGAAGTTGCCTCTGCGGCAGGGATCGCATATGCTGCCCGCTGCTCAAGTTACAGAAAAGATCTTGCCCAAGAAATTGAAAAGGCAATTCGGTTTAACGGCTTTTCTTTGATTGATATGTGGGGAATATGTCCCGGACGATTTACAAAACGAAATAAACTTACACCAAAAGATATAGACAAATCTATTTCCGAGCTGGCTCCAAAGAAAGGAGTAGTTTCAGGAAACGTTAGAAAAGAATATAGCCAACATTATAAAGAACTGGCAGAAAGCCGGAAATCGGTTAATGCCCCTGTAACAATTGAGGCTTCGCTCATTCCTTTGAATACCGCTCGGCAGGAAGTAATTATTCTTGGCAGTGCAGGTCAACGGATTGTAACCGCCGGAGAGATTTTATGTTTAGCAGGTCTGTCTGCAGGGTTGAATGCGACACAGAAAAATGACTATCCTATCACCGTGCTAAGAGGCCATTCAATCAGCGAGCTTGTTCTTTCTTCGGAGGAAATCGGCTTTACCGGAATCTTGAATCCTGATGTAATCGTGGCCTTAAGCCAGGAAGGCGTGGAGCGTCGAAAAAATTTCTTTGATACTCTAAATGAAAAAACCCTAATCCTCCAGGTTCCGGAAGTAAAGATTCCTTCCTGTGAGGCCAAAGTAATGAATATAGACTTTAAAGCCCAGGGAATAAAATCCCAGGACCGGGCACTGGCATCTCTGTCTATCCTTGCAAAACTCAATAAGGTTATTAGTCTTGAAATGCTTCAATCCGCTTTGAAAGTCCGGTTCAAAGAACCGGCTTTAAGCATCTCTCTTGATCTGGTTGATCAAGTTGAAACAGACAGCCTGTAGATATTGATGTCAGCTGCCTGTTTATTCTTAAAATTTTCCGATTTCAGGACCATGTAAGTTTACGATACAGGTCAGCGAAGTTTATCTTCTGTTAGTCACGGTATAAAAGCTCGAGTCCGACACCGACCTCTTTCAGGGCAACCACACCGGACAGAGCCAGTTTTGAATGAAGGTCCGTACAGTGACAGGCATGGACCTTGGAGGGTCGCCATTTTTTAAAATATCGGACTGTCTCGGATAGTTGATCTTCCGGCGGGTCGAGCAAATGAAATCCGCCGATAATGTCGACTATCCTTTTCTCTCCACAGACTTTCATGGCATATTCCACTGTGTTGCAAATACCTGCATGGGCGCATCCTGTGATGATAACCAATCCTTCGGACGATTTAAGTACAAGCGTCGAATCATCCAGTAAAAAATCGTCCTTTTCTCCATCTGTATAATGAATTTTTCCGATGGGATATTTAGCTTCAAAGGGAAGTGTTCGTTCAATTTCTCCGAGGAAAACCAGTTTTGGATGTAGCCAAACCGGTTCTTGACTAAGCTTGATATCGAAATGTTCCATAGCCTTTTCTTTGGAAATCAGGCACCCGATTTCACCTATCCCATGCATTGTTCGAGAATAAAAGATTGATGGGTGAGCGATTAGAGCAGGCCGCTTATGTGGTTTTTTCTCAAATTTAGCCTCTGCAAAATACTGAATAAGATGCTGAAGTCCCCAAGTGTGATCCAGGTGAGCGTGAGACAGGACGATCAGATCCAAATCAAGCAGGTCAATCCCCATTTTTATCGCATTTGTAATAAAAATGTCGGAATATCCTGTATCGAATAAAATTTGAGTTCCATTAATTTCTATAAAATAAGAAACTGCCGGTTCACCGAGAAAATACCTGTCAATGATAGTGTTGTTGTCAACCAGTACTTTAAGTTTCATATATTTTTACCTGCATTTTAAAAATTAGAGAGAAGTTCTGTTCCAACGTATTTAATGTAATAGATAGGAACCATGCACTAATTTTATTATGAGATAATACTCATAACTATGTCAAGAAAATTCATCTCATATGCACAATACGGCAAAATTAAAATTTTCTTTTTTTTATTTTTTCTTGCTGTCGGGCAGGCAGGGATGGTATTGACTCATCCAACAAATTTGACGGTTTCGTCAAAATCAGACTTTTTACGAATTGATCAAATTTATCTGTTACATACTAATGAGGTATTAAGACGCATAGTGGGTTAGGTGTTTTATTGGAACCGTTACAAGCAATATTTTTAGGCATTATTCAGGGTTTAACTGAGTTTTTACCGGTAAGCAGCTCCGGCCATCTTGTACTATTTCAGAACCTGCTGGGGTTTGAGGAACCGGAGCTTCTATTTGATATCTGTCTGCATATAGGCACCCTGATAGCAATTTGCATTGTATTTTTACAGGAGATTAAAACCATTTTTATGACGCTTGTCCATTTGCCGGGTCTGGCAAAAGCCGCCGGTGGGTATAAATCTTTGTATGAAATAAATGAACAGGTGCGAATTACCGCTTTAATTGTTATAGGCACACTTCCCACCGCACTGTTGGGAATTTTATTTCACCAGGTGGCAGACCAGATCTTCGGTGCTGTCTGGATCGTGGGTATCATGCTTGTTATAACCGGCTCATTTTTGTGGTTTACTAGATATCTTAACCCCACCGGCAAACCCATCGGCCGTTTTACTGCTAAAGATGCTCTGGTTATCGGTCTTACACAGGGGTTGGCGATCCTTCCCGGCATATCGCGGTCCGGGTCAACTATTTCAGTTGCACTTTTTATGGGAATCGATAGAGAAGTTGCCGGGCGCTATTCATTTCTCTTGTCTATTCCTGCTATTCTTGGTGCGCTTATACTCGGATTTGATTCATCCATAGGCCGCACCTCAATTTCAGCAACAGTGATTTTAATGGGAACCATTTCGGCGGCAATTATTGGGTATATATCACTGAAAATACTTCTGCGCATTGTCAAGCGGGGCAAATTATATTATTTTGCACCTTATTGCTGGCTTCTTGGCCTTGCAGCTTTACTTTGGAATTTTTTATAGGAGCTGATTATGAATCCTGAAATGTTTAGAGAATATGACATACGTGGAATTGCGGGAAAGGATATGACGGAAGAAGATGTCTTATTAATAGGAAAGGGTGTGGGGACTTTTCTTGTGCAGCACGGCCGTTCAAAGCTTAATGTGGGTCGGGACTGCAGGTTGACTTCTGATGAATATTCCGAAAAAATAATAGAAGGACTGATGTCAACAGGGTGTGATGTGATCGATATTGGTGTGTGCCCAACGCCGGTTTTTTATTATTCAATCAAGCATTTAAACCGAGAAGGTGGAGTTATGGTTACAGCCAGCCATAATCCTGGGGAATATAACGGGTTTAAGCTTTGTATCGATTTAGACTCTATTCATGGAGAAGACATTCAGAAAATTCTCGGAATTATTAATGAAAAATCATTTGTCAAAGGAAAAGGGTCTCGAAATGAAACGGATGTAATACCATCGTATATTGATTTTGTAGAAAACAACATAAAACTTTCCAAACCGCTTAAAGTCGGAATGGATGCCGGCAATGGCACCGCCGGTGTCGTGTCCCTGCCTATTATAAAAAGCCTTGGATGTGAAGTTCATGATATTTACTGCGATATGGACGGTACCTTTCCGAATCATGAGGCAGACCCTACCGTGATGAAAAATATGCAGGATCTGGTTGCCCTGGTAAAAGAAAACCAGTTGGATCTTGGTATTGGATATGATGGTGATGGTGACCGCATAGGCGTGGTTGACGAAAATGGAAAAATTATTTACGGCGACATGCTAATGATAATCTTTTCCAGAGAAATTTTGTCCAGAAAACCTGGGGCGACATTCATATCTGAAGTAAAATGTTCAAAGACAATGTATGATGATATGGAAAAAAATGGGGGCCGGGCAATCATGTGGAAGACCGGTCATTCTTTGATAAAGAAAAAGATGAAAGAAGAAAAGGCCGAACTTGCAGGTGAAATGAGCGGTCATATGTTTTTTGCAGACCGCTATTTTGGCTATGATGATGCCACATACGCATCATGCAGGCTTTTGGAAATACTATCAAATACTGACAAAAAATTATCCGAACTTTTGACCGACGTTCCAAAGACCTTTTCTACACCAGAAATACGCGTTGAATGTCCGGATAATATAAAATTTAAAGTTGTTGAAAAAGTCACCGAGTACTTTAAGCAGCGTTATAAAGTTATTGATATTGACGGTGTGCGTGTTCTGTTTGACGATGGATGGGGTCTTGTGCGGGCATCCAACACCCAGCCGGCCCTTGTGCTCCGCTTTGAAGCCATGTCGGAAGACAGGCTGGACGAGATAAGGAATCTGGTGGAGACCACACTTACCGATATACGCAATTTGGTCGGTTAATCTAATCCTAATCTAATCTGGCTTGACCTTTTGTAATTAAACAAGTACTAAAGAACTCACAAAAAGCTGAACTCTTCAGGTTTTATGATTTTTCTTAAAAAGTTTTTATTTTCAGTCTGACCGAGAGAGGAGTTATATAAATGTTCGGTATCGGTATGCCGGAACTGATTTTGATTCTGGCCATTGCGCTTATTGTTATTGGTCCAAAAAAACTTCCTGATCTAGCAAAGTCCCTTGGTCGTGCCATGCGCGAATTTAAAAGAGCTACCAGTGAATTCAAGGAATCAATAGAAATCGATGATGAAGTAAAAGAGTTAAAGGATGTTAAAAAGTCATTTGATGATTTGTCGGATGAAATCAGGGAAAACATGGATGTAACCAAAGAGCTTAGCGATCTAAACGATAACACAAAGGAGACGAACTCAACCCTTCCCATTCCCCCTGAAGAGAAAGAAAGTGAGATAAAAAAAGATGACTGAGGAAGGAAAACTCCCTTTTACCGGCCACCTGGATGAACTGAGAAAACGTCTTATCACCTGCTTTATCGCTATCGGCATCGGCTTTGTTCCCTCTTATGCCTTTAAGGACAAGCTGTTTTCTATCCTGGTCAACCCCCTTGTATCCGTTATGGAAGCCGGTGACACCCTGATTTTTACAGCTCTTCCCGAAGCTTTTTTCACCTATTTGAAGGTTGCTCTTTTATCCGGTATTATGCTTGCCGCTCCTGTAATAATTTATCAATTCTGGATGTTCGTTACACCGGGGCTTTATAAAAAGGAAAAGAGAATACTTATTCCTATCGTTATCCTCTCTTCTGTATTTTTTATCGGCGGATCGCTGTTCGGCTATTTTATAGTTTTTCCCTGGGGCTTTAAATTTTTCCTGGGATTTGCAACTGAAACCATCCGGCCTCTTCCGTCAATGAAAGAATATTTAAGTTTTTCCGCCAAGCTCTTGCTTGCATTCGGCCTTGTTTTTGAACTTCCCCTGGTTCTTACGTTTCTGGCCAGAATAGGAATTGTTTCCGTAGATTTTTTAAAGAAAAACAGAAAATATGCTCTTCTTTTATTCTTCGCAGGTGCTGCGATATTAACGCCTCCTGATGTGGTTACCCAGGTTATGATGGCATTGCCCCTGATGGTTCTGTATGAAATCAGCATAATCGGTGCAAAGGTTTTCGGAAAAAAGAAGCCTGAAGAGACCAGAGAGACTTCCGAAAAATCCGAAGAGTCGTCCTAAGTACCGGTATTATATAGCCGTTATCTTTTATAACTATTTGTAATAACTTTATATATATTGTTTTGCGTACATATCGCAAAGCCGCAAATCTTCCAGAGAGAAAAAATTAAAAATAGACGATTGTCGTTGACATGGCGTATTATCCTTGATAAATTATTCTTAATATTTGCAATAAAATCATAGCAAAAGGAAAGGAGGCACGTTAAGACTATGCAAAAAAAGCTATTTATCATTGCAGTAATTGTGGGAATTTCGGCGCTGTTTATCACAGCAGGTATTTATGCAGGAACTAAAGTTCCCGATGTGATCAAAATGGAAAACAAGGCTTATAAGAAGCATAAAAAAAGCATTATGACGTTTTCCCACAAGAAGCACATCGATGAATACAAAGCCGGTTGCGGTGAATGCCACCATGATGACAAAGGTAAAGCCCTTGATAATCTGAAAGAAGGCGACAACGTCCAAAACTGCATAGAGTGCCACAAGAAACCTGGTGAAAGACCCAAAGGTAAAGGTGCACCCAAGCTTTCAAAGAAACAACGCCTGGATTATCATGCCGAGGCACTGCACTACAACTGTAAGGCTTGCCATAAAAAATTTAATAAAAAGAACAAAACCAAAAAGGCACCCACAACATGTACAAAGTGCCATCCTAAGAAAAAGAAATAGTAAAATTTTAATACATTAGAAAAAGGGCAACCATATTGCTAATTGGTTGCCCTTTTTTATTTGATGGCGTCGTAAAAAAGTCTCATCTACTGCGTTGTAGCGGTTTTTTCAAAAACAACTCCTATCCAGCCCTGCTCAGTTTCTTTCCATCTGCACAAAAAATTTTTTTCTTGGTAAATATCCAGCAAGTCCTTTATTTCATCTGTTTTTATGCCTGATAATATAACAAATCCTTTTTTATTTACAGTTTCAAGCATACAAGGTAGCAGTCTTTTTATTGTCGGATAGCGTAGATTAGCCGTTACAATGGAAAATACCCGGTTAATCTTTTCAAAAGCCCGGTCACAGATATCTATCCTGTGCTCCAAACCGTTGATTTTAATGTTTTCTTTGGCTTCAGCTATTGCACAAGGATCTATATCTATTCCCACTCCTTTTTTAATTCCCATAAGCACTGCTGCAATTACCAGAATTCCTGATCCAGTGCCGACATCGAGCAAACAGGTTTTTTTGTTTTCTTTAAAATAACCACATTCCTTTAGAGCATAATCAATCCCTTTAACCGCAAGGCGTGTTGTAGCATGCTGACCTGTTCCGAATGATGCTCCCTGGGCAAGATTGATAACCACGTCACCCGGTTTTGATGCGAAAGAATTTTCCTGGGGCTTTATTACAACGTGTTTTGAAATTCTGACAGGTCTGTTAAAGGATTTTTCTAGAAAAGTAGATCCGTATTGATAGGTATAAGTGAGCTCTCCTCCGGCAATCAGGCCCTGTATTATCGATTTTACCTGTTTTTTCTCCAAGGCAAACTTTTCCGATGCCATTTTTTCCAGTGCTATGGGAGTTATTTTTTTTCGTGAACCCGAGACAGTTTCAAGGATTGATTTTGTGATGGTATTGGTATCTGTAGGCATTTTGTAAGCGTTTACGGAACGTTGAAATTATAAAATAGAAATTGGAAATTTGGCCTTCATGCTTTTGTACTGTAGAATTATGTCTGGTTTTATATTTTATCACGAAACCACGAAAGGAGGAAAGCACGAAACAGCCTTTCCCCCTAATTCTTTTTTCGTGTTTTCGTCTTTTCGGGCTTTCGTGATTAGTTTTTTATTTTTGGTAGAGTTTTTCAACTTTTGTTCCATTTATCAAAGTCGTGCCAAAGCATATCTTAACGCTTCTGCCGACTTGTATACATCCTACTCGTAAACTCGTTTTATCTCTCCTGAATTTCTACTTTCTAATTTCAAGTTTCAAGCCGTGAACGGCTATACTCTTTGTATTCTATCGCATTTCGAACCATGGATTTGGCCCAGGAAGGAGTACCTAAAGCGTGTATATGGATATATGTAGCGAGGACATTTTTATAGCAGACCCCGTCTTTTTTATTAATAAAGCCTGTTCCCCGTTTAATGGAAAAAGCAAGATCGCTGTCATCTCCCCTCCACTTTAATACTGATGAGTAGTGAAATTCGTGCCCTTTGATTTCGGTACCTATTTTGAAATATGGGTTTTCCTTCACCACTGAAACAATGGTGTATCCATGGCCTTTCGGTTTTTTTGAAAAGCTGTAGCTAACCGGAAAAATGCCGACCATGGGATATGATTTTTCTTTTAGGACCAGTTCTTCTCCAAGATACATCAACCCCCCGCATTCAGCATATATGGGTAGGCCGTTTTCCCCCAGAGACTTTAACTGTTCTTTAAACTTTTTATTTCCCGCCAGCTCTTCGACATGGGTTTCAGGGAATCCGCCTCCTATATAGAGGGCGTCGATGGAAGGAATGGTTTGTTGTTCAAGAGGGCTTATAAATACGAGTTTTGCTCCTTCTAAAACAAGTGCTTCAAAATTATCCGGGTAATAGAATTGAAATGCTGAATCTTTAATAATACCTATCACCGGAGCCTGTTTGTCTTTGTCTGCCGTATTATTTTGCTTCTCGAATCCCTGTTCGTGAACACTTATCCTCAACTTTTGCGATCTATCTTGCGAAATCCTGACTTTAAGAGATTCTTTAAGGCCATCTCCTTTGCGCTTGCAGGCAATCTCTTTTATATGATCAAGGTCGAGATATTTTAAGGCAACTTGCGACATCGAATCAATGGATTCTTTTGCCCAGCTATGTTCGGGTGTGGGAACAAGGCCCATGTGTCGTTCAGGAAAATTCTGGTTGCTTAATTTAGGAACCGCACCAATAACAGGTACACCACAAAAATGTTCAATACTTTTTCTGAGTATGTTTTCATGGCGCAGCCCTGCAACACGGTTTAATATAACTCCCTTGATTCTGACATCCGGATCAAACTGCACACACCCTGAAACAACCGCAGCCATGGTACGGGTTGTCTTTGTTGCATTAATGCAAAGAATAACCGGCAGGTCTAAAAGTTTGGCGAGTTCTGCAGTGCTGGTTATCCCTTCAAGGTCTATACCATCGTAAAGCCCTCGGTTTCCCTCTATAACAGCAATATCATCTGGAAAGGTATGTGACAGAAATGAGTGAAGAACGACCTTTTTTTCTATAAGGAAGGTGTCCAGATTATAGCAGGGCCGACCTGCCGCAAGGGCAAGCCAGCCTGCATCAATATAATCAGGACCTTTTTTGAAAGGTGCAATGGTCTGTCCCAAATTCTTCAAAGCAGAAATAATTCCGACTGAGAAGATGGTTTTTCCCGAACCCCCTCGCAGGGCAGCGATGACAAGTCCGGGACTATCAATACTCTTTTGTTGTATGCAAATCTGTTTCAAAAATTAAAATTGCCAGGAACCGGTTAAGCAGCCCGGTTTAATCTTCGTCTTCGTCTTCGGCTGCGGCCTGCTTGCCTGTACCCTTCAATCCATACATCGACGTACTTCCGCTGGACCAGTATTCAAGAACCTCTTCAGTTATCATCTGGGTGATCAGCTTTTTGGCAACCCTTGGCTTTAAGTCAAGTATTTTGGCAAGATCATTGAAGTAGAATTTTGATTTCATTTTTTGTTTCTTTGTAAGTCCAGCAACAATTTTCTCTTTTGCCTCTTCATATTCCATAACTGAGTACCTTTATTTAGTGTAGGGAAAACTGTGAGACCTTTGCAAAACACCCCCTTTTGCCCAATTTCAGTGTCAGGCTCAAATTTTAATCCTCAAAATACTCAATGTATTCATGTGGTTAAAATTTTCGCCTTCCTTGAACTTGGACAAAATTGAACATTTTTCAAAGGTCTCACTGTTCGTGTCCCCTGCGTTAATAGATTTAGAACTTAAATTGTGATGTCTGACGCCATGTTAAATAAGCCGGGTCACGGAAATCATCAATCAGATGATGGGTAAATTCCAGTTCACATTTTTCAAAGAATCTTTCCCATCCGATCCTTTCAGCCCATTCGCCCAGACGTTCGTACTTATTGGCGCCTTTTGCGTAAGCTTCCACAATTCTCTTGATGGTAGCGGTCATAGTCGGCCAGCGGGGCATTTCGTTGGGAATAAATGCCACCACGACCTTGGAAAACTTGGGTGCGCTGATCCTGTTGGATACCTTGCCTCCTGCCATAAGCACGATTCCGTCACCAACATCGTCTGCCAGAGGCATGGAAGGACACATGGTATAACAGTTGCCACAAAACATACATCTGGGGTCATTTACAGAAACACTCTTAACTTCCGTACCATCATCCAGCTTAACCTTGGAAGGTTTGATTGCTGCTGTGGGACAGGCTGCGATAGCCAGCGGTATTTCGCACATCTTGTCTAAGTACTCATGATCGATCATGGGCGGCTTGCGGTGATAGCCCAAAATGGCGATATCCGAGCAATGAACCGCGCCGCACATGTTCAGGCAGCAGGCCATGGAGATACGCAAATGTGCCGGCATCCGGTGAGCCTGAAAATCGTCAAACAGAACGTCCAGCGTGGCTTTTACCGTACCGGATGCATCGGTTGCCGGTGTATGGCAGTGAATCCAGCCCTGGGTATGTACGATGTTGGTAATACCGGCACCGGTACCACCCACAGGAAATTTAAAACTGCCACCAGGAAATTTTCGGCTATTAAGATCAGCTTTCATAGCCATCGCTTTATCTTTACTGTCCGTCATGAACTCAATGTTGTTCCGTGTAGTGAACCGGAGATATCCGTCGCAGTATTTGTCTGCGATTTCATTTAGGCCAACTCGAAGAGCGGTGTAGAGAACTGGGTCTCCGTTTGCAGCTACAGTATTTGCATCAGCTCCTTGTTTAAGAAAGCGCTCTGCTTCTTTTGTTCTTGCTGCCATTAAGTTGTCAGCAAAGGCTTTATTCGATACGGGGTTAGAATTTGGACGTCCTGGGACTTTACGCCTTTTTAAGCGACCGAATTTAGATTCTTTCTTCTTTGGTGTTTTCCCATCAGATTCACCTTTTGAGTCTTCACTGCCATCGCTGCTGGATGAAGATTCCGCAGTTGCGTCTTCTGAGCTAGTA
>RCND010001627.1_pt1 | contig 12730 bp, 10 predicted proteins | sample 2041351 | NCBI WGS metagenome assembly RCND01 (sample SAMN09708230, study PRJNA481090) | Marine sediment metagenome, whole genome shotgun sequencing project. | biome: marine sediment; feature: ocean; material: sediment; isolation source: Sewage treatment plant 12B marine sediment (STP12B) ...
CTACTTAGCAAAACCAAAGTAAAAGATATCATGGCCACTGATATGCCGGTGGGTTCACCTGATATGTTAATTGAAGAAGCAGCAAGTTTGCTAAAAGGTAACAATGTTGACTACTTACCAATTACTGAAGGTAAGAAACTCGTTGGTATCATTACCAGAACTGACATTATTGAATCTTTCCTTGAATTAACCGGCATCAATGATCAAGGCACTAGAATATCATTAAGTGCCAAGAATGAGCCTGGTATACTTGCCAACATTTCAAGTATCATCAAAGATGAAGGCATTAACATTGTCCATGTTGCTAATTATAACCACATTGGTGACGATGATGAGAACGAGATTGTCATCCGTGTTGCGTCCTTAGAAACAGATTCACTCCTGGCATCACTTAAAGAAGCTGGTTACGAAATACTCAACATCAAAAAGAACAACTAAGCAATAGTAATCTTCCAAAGACCATCTCAAGTTGAGGTGGTCTTTTTGTATGGTGCTGTTCTGATAAATTCTGAATTGTAGGGCTAAAGAATATCCACAAAAACATGAAAAGACACAAAAATCAACCGCGGAAAAAGGCGCACACGCTGAAAGGGTTTTCCCAAAAGATTTAAAAACCTCCTAAACTAAAACCAAACGTCGCCTGGGGTAAGGTTGTAATTGGCTTAAGCAAAATTTATCATTCTTGAAATACCCTTCAGCGTGTATGTTTTTTTCCGCGGTTGATTTTTGCGGTTCTTGCAGTTATTAAATAGCACCACTAATTCTAATTTTCAGCACCACTAAATACTATAAATGACTGATTCCCCTTTCCTATTGGATAATTCATATAAAATCCTGCAAAACATGAACCATCTGACATAACGGATGTTCATTTATGCTAATTTCTATTATACTAGAGAAAGGAGGAATGAAAATGATCTCACAAACTGTCTTCAGGCATGAAAAAAAATACCCACTTTCCCAAACAGATTATCTTATGATAAGGTCCTTGGTCGGTTCTGTATTAACCCGAGATCCAAACGCCAATCCTCAGGGTGATTACTTCATTCGCAGTGTCTACTATGACACACTGGATAATACCGACTACTTCAATAAAATCAACGGCATAGAACACCGAAAGAAATTAAGAGCACGGATTTATGGCTTTAACAGTTTAAAGGTGAAAATCGAGCTCAAAAAAAAGCATGGCCAATATATGTCAAAAGTAACAGATCTTCTTAACATAGAAGACTATAGGGCTTTTCACAATAATGACTATCATACCCTTCCTATTGACTTCAGCAAAGAGATAGGACATACAGTTCTTAGTAATCACTACCACCCTGTCATCACTGTCGATTATACCAGGGAAGCCTATGTACATCCCTTCTCAAATATTCGTATCAATTTTGACAAAAATATTCGTTGGTCCAAATCCAATTTTGATATATTCGATCCTGATTTAGATACTTTATCTACTGTCGATGACTTCTACTGTCTAATGGAAGTTAAGTATAACACCTTTTTACCTGACTGGATCACCGGTCTGTTGAACCAGATAGACACCACTCAATCATCTTACAGTAAATACTGTACAACCAGGTCCATAGGAGGCTGATATGAATTCCGAACTACAACAACTACTGGTAACATCCATCGTACAATATTCACCTCTCCAAATCGTCCTTAATATGATTGTTACTTTAATTCTTTCATTGATTGTTTATTACACCTACAAAAAAACTTACAGCGGTGTGCTTTACTCCCGTAATTTCAATATGACCATTCTTTTGATTTCCCTTGTCACAGCCATGGTCATCATGATTATCGGTGGAAATTTAACCCTTTCTTTAGGCATGGTGGGCGCTCTGTCTATTATTCGTTTTCGTTCTGCTATTAAGGACCCTAGAGATATCGGCTTTCTTTTCTGGGGCATCGCATTAGGTCTTGCTTCAGGATCAAGCGCTTATACCATTGCCATCATTGGCACATGTCTTATAGCTATAGTCATGTTTGTTGGTAACCGTCAGCGCTACGATGATAACCTTTACCTATTAATTCTAAAAGGCAGAAACATAGATATAGCTGCTGCCGAAAAAACCATCAACAGTCATACCAAAAAATTCCGTTTACGTATGCGCAACAGCGTCAATAAACAACAGGAACTTATCTTTGAAGTTAAGCTTACCAAAGGTCACATGGACCTTACCGATGCATTGGAGCAACTAACCGGTACTGAAACTGTTCACTTGGTCACTTATAACGGAGAGACCAATGGCTGAGGTGATTGAATGAAACGCTGGCTATTAATTCTCACAGTATTGACAATCCCATTAATTCTAATGATGGCCTTGGAAAAACCGATGCGTCGTCTTATTGAAGACAGTAGCAATAGCCTTCGGATTAACGAAGTCATGTTTCAAAATACCCTTGATTACGATCAAACTACCGGAGCTACCTATGATTGGGTTGAACTCTATAACCCTGGAAATCTATCCGTTAGCCTTGATGGTTATGGTTTATCAGATGACCCTGATGATCCTTTCAAATGGATATTTTCAGACCTCTTAATAGACGCTAAAGGCTTTATTGTCCTTTATGGTAGCCACAGTGCTCTTAATCCAGAGAAAATTCATCTTGCTTTTTCTTTCAAAGCAGGTGAAGAAGGTGTCTACTTAACCCATCCCGAAGGTGACCTCTTATCAACCATCATTCCTAACAGCAGCCATGCTAATCACAGTTATGGTTATATCGAATCTCTAAATCAGTACGCCTGGCAAGACCTACCAACGCCTCTAGATAGTAACAGCACACTGTACCACAAAGATATCACCACCTATGTTGCGCCTCTAAGCCCTACCTTTAATAGAACCCAAGGCTTCTATACCAATGATCTTTCCGTTGTCATAGCCGGGGCCAAAGACAGCATTATCTATTATACTTTAGATGGCTCACCGCCTACAGACCAAAGCAATCTATACAAGGCTCCTATTACCCTAACAACACAAAGCAATCCAAATAACTACGCAGGCACACCGGACATCTCCTTTATGACACCTGAGGGTAGTACTTGGGGACGCCCATCAAAAGAGGTCTACAAAGGTACCGTACTAAGAGCTGTTGCTTATTTACCTGGCCAAGGCATTAGTCCAGTGACGTCTGCCACTTTTTTTATCGATCCTAAAGGTGCCGATAGATATTCATTCCCCGTTCTTTCACTCATCACTGATCCAGATAATTTATTTGACTATGAGAAGGGCATCTATGTGGGTGGCAAAGTCCTTGATGAATCGAATGTCAAACAACGTGATGGTGGAATGGAAGCCAACTATAACCAAAGAGGCATGGCTTGGGAGAAACCAGTCAACTTAACCATGTTTGATCAAGAAGGCATCGTTGCATTCCAATCAAATCTTGGTGTACGAACACATGGAGCCTGGTCCAGAGCCAACCCGCAAAAAGGTTTACGGTTATTTGCAAGAAACATCTATGGTGATGAAACACTGAATTACCCACTATTTGATGACTTACAAGGTCGAATAACAGAAGAACCAATCACTGAATACAAACGTTTTTTAGTAAGAGCTTCTGGTAATGACTGGGAATTCGTTCTCTTCAGAGATATATTTATGCAAAATATTGTCTTAAATGCACCAACCATACATGCATTAGATGCTCAGGCTTCCAAGCCAACCATTTTGTTCATTAACGGAGAATATTGGGGGTTACATAACCTACGTGAAACCGTCGATTCATATACCCTATCCAACCACTATGGGTTCTTACCTGAAGATGTCACCATCCTAGAAGGAACGACCAATGGCCATGGTACCACCTTAGATGTCGGTACGGTATCTTTATTGGATCAGTACAACGAACTGATGACCTATGCTCAGAACAATGATCTGCAAGAGCCTGAACATTATCAATACATCTATGACCGTATAGACTTAGATAATTTCAGCCAGTATATGGTCGCTCAGACCTATCTAGGCAACACAGATTGGCCAGGCAACAACATTCGTTATTGGCGGATCAACGACCCAATAACTGGTGCCCCTTACGGGTATGATGGTAAATGGCGATATATGCTTTACGACACTGACTTTGGTTTTAACATCTACGAACACATGGACAATAAATCAGACTTTGACAGCATTAGCTTCGCCTCTGCTGAAAATGGACCAGAATGGCCAAATCCCGAATGGTCAACTGTTTTATTTCGAAACCTACTTGAGAATGACGATTTCAGGACATTGTTCATCAATACATATGCCGATTATCTCAACACTTCTTTGGCCTCATCAGAAGTATTTCTGACTTTAGAAAGTTATAGTCAGTTATACAGTAAAGAGATTAAGGAACACCATGAACGCTATAGCAACATGGAAGACTGGGCCGATCAAGTAACCCGTATGAAAGACTATGCCAAATTGCGTGACCAATATCTCTGGGGATTGCTACCTGAACTTTTTGATACCGGCACCGTAGTCACGGTTACCATTGATGTGAATGGTACAGACAAAGGCCACCTTATACTGAACCAAATTAATCCAATGGCATGGTCAAAGCCTTATAGCGGAGACTACTTTAGCGACATCCCAATCACCATAACTGCAATAGCACAAGATGGCCATAAGTTTGTCGGTTGGGAAGGCATTGATGGTACAACTCAAACAATCTCTCTGATGCCTGAAGATGGTATGATGATTAAAGCATTGTTTGAATAGCAACTCAATTTCAGACAGAAAAATGCCCTTACTCTCTATGAAGTAAGGGCATTAATTGATTTAATTCTTCACATCCATGCCACCAAATATAGTGACACAACTAATCTCTAAATCTACGGGATGATCTGTTTGATTCTTCATGGTCGTTTTGTTGCCCCAACCGCCAAAAATCGGAACACCGGTTACTTTAACTTTCCAGTCTTCAGGCACTTTCACATCCGCACCACCAAAGATACAGACAATATCCATTCTCGCTGGTCTGTTACTTATACCTGCGCCTCTTAGGTCCACGTTAGCACCACCAAAGACCGTGACAATATCACCACCGGTGAAGTCTTGTGACTCTATGCTCACATCTGCACCTGAAAAGATACGGACCACGTCCAAATCATCCCCTGAGACAGCGTTACTACGAGCACTGAAGATTTTCTTTGATGTTAACAACTGAAGTCCTACAAAGATAATAATGACTGGCCAGAAAACTTCCCAGAAATCGAACCGTTCAAACATCTCAAAGCCAAGATTCCTCAGCAAAAATACTGTACCAAGTAAAGTCATCATACCCGCAAATACAATGTTATGTGGGTCTTCAATTAAATTCATCAAACCAATAGCAATAAGAATCACTGGCCAAAATGTTGTCCAAAGGCCTCGATCAATCTCAACAAACCCAAGAGAACCTGCAAGTGCTATAAATCCTACTGCCAAAACCAAAATACCATAAATGCTTCGTTTATTCATTTGTTGCCTCCTTAATAGTAGGTCACTTGTCTATACTATTAACCTTCATATGAGTATTATACTGCATTGGTTGCTTGGTTGCATTAAAGGATTATTAGAATTATGTTAGGCTTTGGTTGATTCAGCAGAGGCTACATTTATAAGCTGTGATGCAGAAAGTCCCTGTGGGTGCCTTTGACCTTGGTCAAGGGTACCTCACAGGGACTTTCTGTTCTTCAGGTGGATCATCCACATTCATTTAACTTATAACCATTAACCATTAACCAAGATAAGCTTTACGCACATCATCATGGTTAAGCAACTCTTTTGCGTCTCCTTCAAGCACTATCTTACCTGTCTCTAGGACATAGGCTCTATCCGCTATAGACAACGCCATATGGGCATTCTGCTCAACTAGAAGTACGGTTGTACCTGTTTTGTTAACTTCTACTATGGTATCGAATATCTCCTGCACAAGTATAGGTGCAAGTCCCATAGATGGTTCATCAAGTAACAGAATATCCGGACGGCTCATAAGGGCACGTCCCATGGCTAACATCTGTTGCTCACCACCAGACATTGTCCCTGCGGTTTGCTTACGACGTTCCTTAAGTCTTGGGAACTTCTCGAATATTTTATCAAAATCGGCTTTAATCTCACCTTTATCAGTTCTGAGGTAAGCACCCATTTCTAAGTTCTCTTGGACGGACATCTGTGCAAAGACACGACGACCTTCGGGTACTTGCGCCATACCCATACCTATAATTTTGTGGGCTTTGATCCCTGTGATATCTTGATCTTTTAATGTAATGGAACCTTCTCTTGGTGTAAGAAGACCTGACACTGTATGAAGCGTTGTAGTCTTACCAGCACCATTGGCACCGATTAATGTCACAATCTCACCTTTTTTGACCTCAAAAGAAAGGCCTTTAAGTGCATGAATCGCACCGTAATATACATTCAAATCTTTAACTTTAAGCATATGTACATTTCCTCTCTTTCTAGCTACCTAAGTAAGCGCCAATAACTTTTTTGTTGGCTTTGATTTCATCCGGTGTACCAGTGGCAATGATGCGACCATAGTCAATAACAATCAGACGTTCACAGATACCCATAACCAGTGCCATATCATGTTCGATAAGAAGTATGGTTACATTGAACTTCTCTTTGATAAAATGAATGGTCTCCATTAACTCTTTGGTTTCTTGAGGGTTCATACCTGCTGCTGGTTCATCTAATAGTAAGAGCTTAGGGTTCGTAGCAAGAGCTCGACATATCTCAAGCTTTCTACGTTTACCATAAGGTAAACTACTAGAAAGTGTTTCAGCATCCTCTTCCATATCAAAAAGTCCTAGAAGTTCTCTAGCCTTCTTATCAATCTCAGCTTCTTCTTTCCAGTACTTAGGTAATCGTAATACACCTGCAAAAGTACTGTAAGTCATGTCTTTATGGAAAGCGATTTTGATGTTATCGATGACACTTAAGCCTGAAAAAAGACGGATATTCTGGAATGTTCTACCAAGACCCATTTTAACGATTTGATAAGGTTTTTTACCATTGACTTTCTTACCATCAATGAATACCTCTCCTTCTGTCGGGAGATACACACCTGTAAGCATGTTGAATATGGTTGTTTTACCGGCACCATTAGGTCCAATAAGACCTACAAGCTCACCAGCTTCTATAGATACATTAAAGTTATCTACGGCACGGAGGCCACCAAATGTTATACCGATATTTTTCGTTACAAGTAAACTCATTACGCCACCCCTTTCTTGCTAATTTTATCTTTAAGCTTAATGAAAAGGTTTTTAAGTCTCTTCGGCGTCTGTACCAATGAGAATTCGTGACGACCAAGAATACCATCTGATTTGAAAATCATCAGAAGGATCAATAATAATGCATATATAATCAGACGCAATTCGTCATAATCATATAATTGTTCTGTAAGGAATGCAAGGAATCCACCAGCAACAATGGTGCCTGTTATTGAACCCATACCACCAAATACAACAATGATAAACAATTCTACCGAAAACATGAATTTGAATTTTTCAGGGGTAAGGAATCGTTGATACATAGCAAATAAGCCACCGCCAACACCTGCAAGGAAAGCTGAGATAAAGAAACCATATACTTTATAAAAAGTTGTTGGGATACCAATAGATTCTGCCGCTATTTCATTCTCCCTAATAGAGATAATCGCACGACCATGCCTAGAGCGAATGAACAAAAATACAAAGGTTGTTACGATGATTAGCACAATAACCACTTCGTTTAGACCAACCATTTTCGGAATACGTTTAAGACCAGAAGCACCACCGGTGAAATCTCCTAAGTTAATGATGGTGTAACGAATCATTTCACCAAAACCTAGTGTCACAATACCAAGGTAATCACCTCTAAGACGTAGTGCCGGAATACCAATAAGAAGGCCAAATAACCCTGCAACGGCACCCGCCAATAATAATGCTAGAACCATTTCAACGTACAAGGGAAATTCTACTGCTTTAACAAAAAGACCTGCTGTGTAAGCACCAATTGCCATGAAACCAGCATGCCCAAGGGCTAACTGACCTAAGTAACCGGTTGCAATGTTCAAACTAATAGCAACAATGATGTTAATCGTGGCGAATACCATAACACCTTCAAGGTAATTATTAATCATGCCAGAACTGGCAACATATCTAAAAGCAAGATAAGCAATGGCGACAGCCATAAAGTTAATACCATAATTTCTTATTGTTTTTTTCACTGTCATCACCTACACTTTCTCTTTAATGTTCTTACCGAAAAGACCCGTAGGCTTAACAAGAAGAACGATAATTAATATACCAAAGACAAAAACATTGGCCCACGACGAGCTAATATAACCTTTGACGAAAGTTTCAATAATACCAATGACAAAACCACCAACCATCGCGCCTGGAATAATACCAATACCTCCAAGTACAGCAGCAACAAAGGCTTTAAGGCCGGGCATCATACCCATATATGGCTCTAAGTTACCATAGTTAAGAGCATAAAGGACACCCGCAACTGCACCAAGTGCTGAACCAATGGCAAATGTAATTGAGATGGTTTTGTCTACATTGACGCCCATTAATTGAGCTGCACCTTTATCTTCGGAAACAGCACGCATGGCTTGCCCTGTTTTGGTCCGGGTAACAACATATTGTAAACCAACCATACATACTATGGTGATCACCAATGTTATGACCGTTATATTAGGCATTGGTATGTTACCAATAAGATTGATTTCTGGCATGATTTTGTCAGATGCGCCAAAGCGCCATTTGAAAAAGTTGGACAATAACATACTCATACCTAAAGCTGTAATCAATGCCGATATTCTAGGGGCATTTCTTAAAGGCTTATAAGCCACTCTATCTATGGTCATACCAATAATTGCACATCCTAACATGGACAAAAGCAACAATGGTATCAGAGACATATTAAATGTCACTGCCAATGCATAGCCAATAAATGCACCAATCATTAAAATCTCACCATGAGCAAAGTTAATGAGTTTAACAATACCATAAACCATGGTATACCCTAGTGCAATAAGTGCATAAATACTACCAACGTTTAAACTGTTAATGATTTGATCAATAAATTGCGACATACTTTTACCTCCGGTACACTTATTTGTAAAAAATACTGCAAAAACTAGCCAGTCTAAAATCATTTACTGAACCTCTCACTAACATCTATATGGTCTGGAAACAACTTCCGAACAACATAGATATCAATGAATTTATCGCAAATCCTACAGACTATCTAATTAAATGAAAAATAAAGGGGGAACGCATTCCCCCTTTGTAATGTCTAATCTTTTCTATATGACTCTATGAGTCTTTAGCTTTATCACTAAAGCCGAACTTACGCGTTGAAGATTATTCAGAAACCTTCGCTGCAAGCATAAGTTCTCCATCTTTTATTGTAATCATTGCAATGGCTTTAACTGTGTTACCATCAGCATCAAATGTGATCTTACCACAAACTGCATCCATCTCAGTTGATGCAAGTGCATCTCTAATTGCAGCACCATCTGTTGAACCAGCAGTTGTAATTGCCGCTGCCATTACTTTAGTTGCATCGTATGCAAGAGCACCAAGTGCATTAGGTGTTTCACCGAATTGTGCTTCATATTCAGAAATGAAGTTTTGTACGATTGGTGATTCGTCGGTAGTTGCATAGTGGTTAGCAAAGTAATCGCCTTCAACTTCTGCGGCATAGTCATTTTGAATAGAATCCCATCCATCACCACCAAGTAATGTAGCGTCAACACCAGCTTCATTAAGTTGCTTAGCAATAAGACCAACTGTATTAAAGTAATCTGGAATAAAGATAACGTCTGGATCTAAGTCAGCAATTTTAGAAATAATCGCTTTAAAGTCATTGTCTTCTGCAGTGTATCCTTCATCAGCAAGTAGATTGCCTGTGAAAGCTGCTTCAAATGCATCAGCAAGACCAATTGAGTAGTCATTAGATACGTTTCTGAAGATAATGGCTGTCTTAGCCTCTAAGTTCTCTTGTGCAAATTTCGCTACAACACGTCCTTGGTAAGGGTCGATGTAACAAGCACGGAATACAAAGTCAAGACCAGGTGTTACTTCTGGATTTGTTGCTGTTGGTGAAAGCATAGGAATTCCAGCTTCTTCTGCAAGAGGACCAACAACCAATGAAGTACCAGAGATTACTGGACCAACAAGAGCAACAATTTCATCTTCATCAACAAGTCTGTTGAATAAGTTCATAGTTTTCGTTGGGTCACCTTCGTTGTCGTAATGGATAAGTTCGATAGTAGCACCATCAATACCACCAGCTGCATTAAGTTCAGTCACTGCCATCATTGCTGAGTTGTATACAGCTTGACCATAAACTGCAAGGTCACCACTGGTTGGTGCAAGAAGGCCAATCTTTACTGTAGCTGCCATTTCTTCTTCTGCTGCTTCTGTAGCGTCTGCTGCTTCTGTAGCATCTGCTGCTGCTTTTGTTGTTTCTTTCGCTGCATCTTCATCTGCACCACATGCTGCAAATAAAGATGTGACAAGCATAAGTGTTAAAATCATTGATAATATTTTTTTCATAAGTCCACCCTTTTCTTTTCTTAAGTTTTGGTTCATAAGTATAATAATGAAATTATACATGGTTTCTCCTTCATTTTCAAGTAGTTTTACACTTTATCTCACTATACTGGTAAAATTCTACAGTTTCAACGTGTTTATAGGGCTTTTGCCCGCAATTTGGGCATTTATTGCCAATATTTCCGCTCAAACCACTGACAAGACAAGCATGATAAGTTATTGACAATAAAATTAATTTGAAGGAATAAGGATTTAAAACGTCATTATTCATCACAAACATATCATAAACCATGTAATCAGTGGCTTTTCTCTTCAGATGCACTGATTTTTTCGGAATCTACCCTTTATACAAGAACTTTTAAAGCTCAACCTTTTTCAAACCAATAGAAAGGGACCTTTTGTTGTTCAAAACAACCCAAAAAAGTCCGATTTATTGCATAAACCTTTTGACACGCTAATCCTTCAATAAACAACCGTCACATGGTAACCGTCATCATATAGGGCTTTTTTAATTTCAGCCACATGTTCGTGACCGTTGGTTTCCAAAGTAATCTCTAACTGTACGTGCATAAATCTATCTAAAGTCTTAAATTGGTTATGGTCCAATTGGACAACATTGGCATTGTTCTCAGCCAAAATGGTTGAAATCTTAAGCAGTTCACCTGGGGTATCATGTAATTCCACCGAAAAACAGAACAAGCGTCCTCTTGATATAAGTCCTCTGTTAATCATCTCTGATATCGTCACCACATCAATATTACCACCACTCACCACACAAACAACTTTCTTTCCACGATATGGTAACTTCTTTAAAGCTGCTAGGGATAGAACGCCGGCATTTTCAGCAACCAGCTTTTCTTTCTCCACCATTAACAGAAATGCTTCTAGCACATCTACATCCGAGACAACAACAATCTCATCCACATATTTCTTAACAAGTTCAAAGGTTGTGTTACCTGGTCTTTTTACCGCAACCCCTTCAGCTATGGTTGATACTTCTTTCAGTTCACTTATTTTATTTTTCCTTAAAGAATAATTTAAAGTCTGGGCACCTTCCGGCTCAACTCCAATCACTTTAACCTCTGGGTGCAAGGCTTTCACTGCTGACGCAATCCCACTGATCAAACCGCCACCACCAATAGGTACCAAGATAGCGTCCACATCTTCTAACTCATCGAGGATCTCTAATCCTATGGTTCCCTGACCGGCAATAACCAGAGGATCATCAAAAGGATGAACCAATGTACAACCCTTAGCAGACTGAATTTCTAGTGCTTTGGCATGGGCATCGTCATAACATTCGCCATGAAGTACCACTTCAACACCATAATTTCTTGTAGCTTCTACTTTAATCAGTGGTGTCTGGCTAGGCATAACGATGGTAGCTTTTATACCAAGTTTGTTCGCTGCATAAGCAACACCTTGAGCATGGTTGCCTGCAGATGCTGCCACAATACCCTTTTTCTTCTCTTCATCGGTCATATGGAACAAACAGTTATAAGCACCACGTATCTTAAAAGCACCCGTCAACTGAAGGTTCTCTGGCTTTATATACACATCATTATTACATTCAGTACTAAACACATCACTATAAATCAAAGGTGTAGGTCGAATAACCCCTTGAAGGCATTCCGACGCCTCTTGAATCATCTCTAATTTCATCACATTCCTCACATTCTAAACAGTCAATTTAAATCAGGTCAAATGTAACATTACGGGTCTTGGATGTCAATTTCGCCAACCTCTCCGTGAACAAAAGAGGCTGTTGTCTCACTTAGAACTCAAAACTTCAAAACTATGCCACTTTTCTTCCTGCAAATCGAGCTTATTTATTCGTTTCTTGGATAAATAATGCTGTGCATTAAATCAACTTTTTTGTTTCATTGGAAAGTAATCTAGGCACATAATATTATGTCTAAATTATTACACTTTCCTATGAAATAAAAAAACTGCCGGACCTCCTAAGCCCGGCGATAGCCCGAATTTCTTCGGGATACAATAACTTATTTTATGATTCTAACACAATTTGGGAGCGGTTTTAATCCCCTAATCATCAAGTATTTCATCATCATATAGTATTTTTCCCAGATCATCAATGATTCTGTAATAATCATCTTCTTCATTCATTTGATTGAAAAGCTTTATCCATAACATGGATTGCCGTTCTTCCATGTTATGCTGGGTATCTATCAATTCTTCTGCCACTGA
>RCND010001629.1_pt1 | contig 12721 bp, 3 predicted proteins | sample 2041351 | NCBI WGS metagenome assembly RCND01 (sample SAMN09708230, study PRJNA481090) | Marine sediment metagenome, whole genome shotgun sequencing project. | biome: marine sediment; feature: ocean; material: sediment; isolation source: Sewage treatment plant 12B marine sediment (STP12B) ...
CATAGTATGCATGAAGAGATTGTCTTCATCCTCAAAAGAAGACTTCAACGCTGCTAGCGTTTTTTGACTTCTTTTAAACAGTTCATAAAGAGTAGCCGTAAAATCCCATGCTTTGTAATCCAAATTATTTTCCCACAAAGCACTGGCAATCCTTGTGCTTGCAGCCTCCGTTTTTACGAGTCTTGGAGCCGAGAGCCTGAAAGTTGCAGCCACCACCGAATGGACAGCGGCGTTTTGCAGGGCTGCAGGTTTGAACGACATAAAAGTTCTGGCCCCGGCCTCTTTGCAGCATCCGGCCGACTACGAGCTTAAACCATCAGATATCCCGGCACTGATGGAAGCTGACCTCATTGTTTTCGGCGGTTACGAGGCAATGATGGAACGTATACATTCTCACGTGGCCGGTTCGGAGACAGAGATGCTTCAGATTGTTACCGCCTATGCCCCGCCGGTGATTGAAACCTCCGTCAGGGCCATTGCCGAAGCTGCAGGAACGCAGGATTCAGCCGAAAAGAACCTGCTTTTGATAAAAGAGGCCTTCGGGGAAGCCCGCCGCCTTACCGCCGAAGCGGGCCTGGCCGGCTCCAAAGCAGTCGTCCACCAGTTTCAGGTTCCCTTTGCCCGGGGCGTCGGACTGAAAGTAGTCAAAGAATTCGGTCCAGCCCCTCCCGGCGCCAGGTTGATTGCCGAGGCCGCGGAAACCGGTGCAGTATTGGTTCTCGACAATAGCCACAATCCGGTATCGGCAGCGATTCAGGAAGTCCTGCCGGTTGCGGATGCCGTCGAACTGATCAATTTCCCCGGGATCGGTGGAACCCGTACACTGGCGGAAGTCATCATCTACAATGCCAGGATGCTCACCGGCAGGGCTGAATAAAAAACGTGGTGCATCAGGACAAAAAATCCCGGGGCACCACGGTAGAGGTCAATTATTTCAGTATCAGAGCAGACCCAACCTCAGGCCGATAGAAGCTGTGAAGTATGGTGTCGTGTTCACATCCGAAGAGAAGAACCAGAGCTTTCCTTCCAGGTAAGGCGCGATATAGGTGATGAATTTTCGATCGGGAAAATCAATTTTCGGAATCTCGGTCTGAACCACTACCGAAGACATGATTCCGCCGCCACTGTCTCCGAAGTTCGAGAAGTATGTGAAATTGGCCCCGATCGCAATCGAGAACGACAACCGTTCCCATTTGGGTCCCCAGTAGTATCCCAGAGGCAGATACAAGACGTTGGCCAGCAAGGTTGCTCCTACCGATGTACCGTAGACCCGAGCCGGTACCTTTTCTCCGTCGACTGTGACTTCCTCGGGAGTGTAACCGACGGACACCTGAAGTTTGACATTATCGTCAAAGAAGGTGACACCGAGTCCGGCGGTGAACAGGGTGGCCCCCAGCGCCGTTGCGTCAACATACATACCTTGAATGAAGGACGGGGTTTCATATCGGCCCTGAGCTCCAGGACGAACGGAAACTGAGACTTCTTCCAGTTCCTGATCATCAGACGCGGTACCCGAAAGTACGAGTTCCCCGTTAAAACTACCGTCAGCGATCGACTCATTAAGATTCAGATCAGGAAGTGTCTTGTCCAGTCGCAGAAGCGTCCGTGAGAATACCCAGCCTTCAGGGAATCGTGCCCGGACAAGTATCGGTAAGTCGCCTTCACCCATCTGACCGGTTTCAATCCGGAATTCCCACTCCTCTGTGCCCTTGGCCTTCGTAAAACTCAAGCCCCCGTCCAGGCTGACTTCCACCCGATCGGGGCGATTGCCTTTAACAACTTTCTGAAACTCCCTCGTTGCGTCTTTATCGTCTTCCGGCGGTGCTTCAAGATAGAAACCGGAACGTCCGGTCAACAAAGGTCTCTCGCTGATAGACATACCCGGAGGAAAGCCTTCTATTGTTATCCAGGTACCCAGAGGACGGTATGAGAAATTGCGCGAAGCACCTTCGGTTCGTACGCCTTCGGCTGATACGACATCAATTCGGAAAGAATGATCACCTTCCGGCAGATCACCAGGACCGAACTCCCGGATAAATCGTCCCCGGGTATCCAGCTCCATAACGCCGGTTTCAACTCCGTCTATCAACAGGTAAGCTGAATCAGATTCCAAAGCATTGTCGACAAATCCATTCAGAGAAAAGTAAGGGCCTTCCTGCCCCCCCTCTACCGGCATAGTAATCTCGCCCAGAACGCTGCGGCGGCCGGGTTCAATATGGAAACTTCGGCTTACCGCTGAACGGTTACCTGCGGTGTCCATGGCCTCTACCCTGAGCAGAACCTCTCCAGGCTCAAAACCTGAAAAATCGAAAGGAATATGAAATACCCCGTCCACAATATCGCTGTTTTCCAGCAGAATTTCACCGTTTCGTTCTAAGACGGCACTGAAACTTTCCAGGCCGCCCTCATCTTTCACTCTACCCTCAAGAATCATTGAACCGGTCTGAACACTGCCTTCTTCGGGATCGCCGACGGCCAGTATCGGATGGCTGTTATCCACTTCCAGCAGGCCGGCCAGCAGAGCCACATCACCGGCTCCGTCGATAACTTTAATCAGAAGCGTATGGACGCCGTCGTTGAGTACACCGGTGTCCATGGCGTAGCGCCATTCCACGGTTTCATCCCGGATGACAGGTCCCAGGGGTTCGTCAGGAATCACAGGCTCTTCTACGGCCGGCACTTCAGGATCAACTGTTTCACCTTCTGCGGTTTCTGCCACCGTATCATTTTCACCAAGCTCTTCATCGATTGAGGCGGCTTCTTCTCCCGGTAAGGTGAAATCAGAGGCACCCTCTGCCATGAAGAAGGTGTTCCCGTTATCGAAGGAAATCCACACCTCGGCGATACCGTTTGCGTCGTCGGCAGTACCGTTGATTTCGGCGACACTGCGGTTGGTAACACCAACTTCGGGATTGCTGAGTACAACATCGGCCTCCCGCCGGGTTACATCGAACCATGCGGCATCGGGTTCACCGATATTTCCGGCGGCATCCTCGGCATAAACCTCCAGCAGATGGGCTCCATCCACGAGAGAATCCAGGGGCAGAGAAACCTGGAAGGATGCATCGCCGGGCAGTTTTTTCCAGTTTTCGCCGTCAATGCGCCAATACACCGCGGCTATTGCATCATCGTCAACAATCAGGCCGGCGATATCCGTCGGCCCGTGGACTACTGAGGTATCGACGGGAGTCTGAATAAAAGTGACTGGTTTATCGGATATCGGATCGTAGAAAATCGGGGGAATCTGTTCGACCGTATTTCCGGCACGGTCGATGGCACGAACGCTGAGGGTTTCCGGCAGCTCCGGCAGACCTGCAAGGTTCAATTCCAGCGCATAGAGCGATGCCTCGTCGGCAAAGATCCGGCCGACACCGTCGACGGTAATGGATACCTCATCGAGAATCTCATCACCGGGAATTTCATAAACAAGAGTACTTTTCGCACCAACCGGCCGATCCCCCGGCGGTAGAGCCATAGCCAGAACCGGTGCGATGGTGTCCAGTACAAAAGGCAGTTGGAGCTCTGATATATTTCCCGCTGTATCTTCAGCTCGGAGCACCATGATCTTCGGCCCGTCAGGCTGACCTGCAAACTCGGCGTCGAATTCGAATACGAACCGCCCGTTTCCCTGTTCTGTGATTTCGATGGGAGAGAAGGAACGTCCTTCCAGGGCCCAGGAGGCTGATGTTACACCGCCCATATCGACAACGGTACCCGAAACAGCCATGGCACCTGACGACCATGCGCCGTATTCCGGTCCGTCGAGTTCCCATTCCGGAGAATCATGATCGGTTAACACCAGCAGGTTGCGAGATGTGGATCCATCAGAGAGAACCACTCTGACAGGTTCACTTAATCCCGGTGCAATCCTCTCAATCGTGAAGGATGAACCGCTCGTCCTTAGACGCAGGAGAGGGCTTTCGGGATCCAGAGCGGCCCCGGATGCTGAAGCTCCGGAAGTCCAGCCTTGCAGAGGCTGACCGGCCTTCAGAATCGCCGCACCGTCTTTCTCTCTCAGAAATGGTAAGGGGAGATTTACCGCCTCGTCACCCAGGCGCGGATCGGCGGTATTACCGCTCTCATCCGGAGCAGCCTGAACATAATACCCTGATCCGAGTACTGATTCTCCGCCGTAACCGTCGGCTGCCCGGAGTATGAAATTCCGGGAACCGGGTTCCGCGCCTTTTTTAATCGGAATGCTGAATGCCAGCTGTCCGGGATTATCGGCATCAGCCTTAAGGGACAGAGAATTTTCCTCGCCGCCGGTGGGTATGTAAGTAAGTACAAGCCCTCTTCCGGCTTCAGAGATAACTGTACCCGTGATGCTGCCGCCTGAGGCCGAGATAATTGACCCCGGAGCCCATTCAACAGCTGCTTCAGCGGCATTATCCGATATGCTGTCCAGAGAGATGAGAGGAGTGTCCGGAGCAACTCGGAAGGTGAGTTCAATCGGTTCTCCGGGAAGCCCGAACCGGTCCTCGGGGGACAGCTCGATTTCCACAGATCCGACTGGCAGTTCCGGCAGATCCAGACGCCAGGAACGCTCAACATTGTCGAGACGACCTTCAAGATCGCCGACTTTCCAGTTGATTGCGCCGACACCGTCATCGTCGGCAAAGATGCCGGTGAGGAATGCCTTTTCGAAGAAAAAGACCTCTTCCCCGAGTAATTCGGCATTGTCGATTGTTATCGTTGGAAGATCAGCTTCGAGGTCCAACGGAATACGTACTTTGAAATCAGAGATATTCCCGGCGCCATCGGCAGCCTGAATCACGATATCAACGTTTTTGTCTTTCAAGCCCGTGAGATTCAGGGGCCAGGTCCACCAGGGATTTCCCGGGGTTACGGGGACATCAATCGGCTCATTTTTTCCGGTCAATATCTGGAGACTCACAACTCCTGAGAGATCCGAAGCCGTACCGGCAAGAAAAACGTCTCCAGGGACAGCTTCTGCGCCATCATCACCGATCAGCGGCAGCTCGAGGGCAACTTCAGGGCCCTGATTGTCAACAAAGAACAGAAAAGGGACTTCTGAAACACTGCCCTGGGTATCGGTACCCCGGAACCACCAGACTACCGGTCCTTCGTCCATATCCCGGCTGTCCAGACTCACATCGAAAGATGCTGCGCCAGTTTCTTTATCCTTTGAAAATCTCAGATTATTCCAGGATTCTCCACCATCGCGGGATATTTCCAGAAGTTCAATGCCATTGGGGTCTTCCAGAGATCCGGTGAAGGTTGTTTTACCGGATATTAATGCTCCGGATATGGGATCGGTTATCCCGCCGACCGGGGCTGAGGTATCCACAATAAACGGTACCGTAACAACCGGACCTTCCAGTCCATTTATGTCGATGGGCTTGATTGACATGTAATGAGGGCCATCACCCAGGGCTCCGGCATCCAGAACCGCAGACCAGGCTTCCGCCCCGGAGGCCGGCCGCCAGGGACCATCGTTGACGCTGACGTCTACCCGGGATATTCCATCATCGTCCCTTGCTGTACCGATAATCGGAAGCATCCGCCCTACACGGTCTCCGGGTTTGGGATGAGCCACAGCGACAATAGGAATATCGGTTTCGCGATCAACCTTGAAATCGTATGGACCCTCGATGCGGACATTGCCCGCTTCGTCCACCGAACGGATAACCAGGTTGTATTTACCCTCTTCCAGCTCGTCCAGGTCTATGTCATAGGTCCAGTGAGAGTTTCCGGAGACTTCTTCGAAAGGGAAGTCTTCGGATTTACCGCCGGCGAAGAGTGCAGAAGTACCTAGAAAAAGGAACAGAACAGCAACTTCTATGTAAAAGAAGCCCTTGGATATTGTTCCTTTCTTGTTTGTTTTGTTATCCATTTCCTGACCTTCTTCTAAGTTGTTTTGTTCCTATTCGAATCGGCCGACCTCCCGGTTTTGTCGCCGGGAGGTGAAACCGCCCAGCTATTCCGGTCTAAGCCAAACATATCGATATGATGATGAGTGAAAACCAATCGCCATTGAGTAATTTGACCCTCCGAGATTTATGGGTTTTCCGATCGCCGAAATCCGTTCATCTTCGATAGTATTCAGCAGAGGTACCGTTCCATGTTCCCAGAATCCGTCATCCCGCCGGAAGGCATACTTCAAGCCCTGAAAAGTCCCCACATTGGATGCGTTCAGATACCCGATCACCGGTCTGTAGACGTCATTCCCATTGCCATAAGTTCCATCTACAGGATCGTGAAACAGATCCATGTCGGCGTAAGCTCCCATATTCCCGTCCAGATCAACCGATTGGAATGTGTCAAAAGCATAGGCAATACCTGCACCGGGATCCGGCGCCGAATAGTACATCAGGTCACCGGTTGAAATTTTGTATGCGGTAACATGAATACGGCCATCAGGATCGATGCGAACGCTCGGATATTTACCGACATAACTGAAATCTGCCAGTATCGGCTGATCCACCCAGTCGGTACCGGAAACATGGCTGATCGGGTTGTTTGTATTCGCCCGGGTGAGCCGGAGGGTCGCATTGGTTGTGTCGTAATAGACGATTACCGGACGACCTGCCAAATCAACGGCTATATCGCTGTAGAGTCCCGCGTCACTGCCGTCGTCACCGGCGTCTCCAGGAGCCCATGCGTCTCCCGCGAGAATGTTCTGATCGGAATTCCCCATATTGTCGCGCAGATATTCCTTATTGTCGGTTCCTGAATCGGCGGTTCCGTTCAAAACAGTCTCGAACGTGATGTTGTAGATATTCCCGCCCTGGTCGCGGAAATGGGCATATTTAAGGGCTTTGGAGTAGTTGTCGTAGTACGAAATATGGATGTCTGTCGCCCCGTCTGCCCCGGCGGCAGTGATCCGCGGATTCAGAAACTGCCAGAGCCGCTGATCCTCAAAGAATCGCTCAACTTCTTCCAACTTAACACCGTTGACTGTATTCCCGTAGGGAGCCCAGGTACCCGCCCACGGCCAGGTATCTGCGTTGTTTCCCCAGAGCACCAATCCGCCTGCGCCGTTATCCCAATCTCCACCGCCACCGAAAAAGTTTGCCAGATGAACAACATACGGCGTTCCGCTGTCGTTCATAGCGATATCCGTATATTCCGAAGGATCATAGATCCTGAATATCCCGGCATCGCCGACACTGTCGTTGTAAGGAGTATTCTCATTGGACACATAAACCCGAGCGGCACTGTACTCCGACCAGGATCCCCAGAGTGAGCCGTCGGTGGGGTCGACATCCATCGCACCCCAGACGGCATCCGCAGAACCGGCCATAACATCAGCGACGTCCCATACCTGAAGATATCGATTGTCGGTCCACTGTGCGTCGCTCGACCAGGTGTTATCAGTCGAGTCATTTTCGTCGAAATCTCCGTAATAGTTCATTAATTCGATGGTGTTGGTTGTCATAGCCAGCCAGCCCGAGTTCACAATACCGGCCGCCTGGGTCAGTACCTGTTTTCGGTCACCGGAAACAGTCGTGCCGGTGAAACCGGAGAGAGCCCCTGCAAGGTCTGGCTGCGTGGGATCGCCGACAAGACTCGGGAGGGTTCCCGCGGCGGTTCCGAGATTAAAACCATCGATAATCAGGTAGGAATCTTCCCGAATCGGCCATGTGCCGTATTTGCTGCGGAGAATGTCCATATTCGCGGTATATGCGGCATTGCTGATTGTCACATCAGCGATAAACGGCATGACGTCGATGGTATAATTATCGACGGTGACGTCGTCGACGGGCAGGTTGTCATTGTTGGACTTATCCTTTGCTATCGCTTTCACCCGGATATTCGCTGCCGCCCCTCCGGTGATGGTTGCCGTATCGAATTCAAAGCTCCAGGACGCGGCATGTCCGGTACTTTCTCCATAACTCTCGCTCGAGATATGTGCGGTTCCGATAACCCCGGCGGCCGTCTTCAGTCCGCCCAGGCCACTGTTGGCAGCAGGATCCCAATCCAGGATTGGAAATGGGTTGCCGGAGCCGAGTCCGCCGTTGTAACCGGTAATCGTCAGACTTAATTGGTGAATGGCTTTGTCATCTTCAACTAAACCAGAAACAATAATGGTTCCACTGACATCAGCGTCGTCTCCGTCGTAAACAATTACGCCCTGGGGATGCAAGCGCCCTTGAGCGTTACCCCATAAGGGTTCATCTGACGGGAGATACCCGGGCACAGCGTAACCGTCAAGGTCCGCAACACCGTCACGGGCATCAAGTATGGAACTGTGATTCAAATTCAGATCGTATAGTGTCACATCGGGAAGAGTGGTGTCAGTGTTATCGAGATTAAGCGATATCGCGATTTCATCGGTCAGACCAGCATCGTCAGTCACTCTGAGAATGAAAGGAATCCCATTCGCATCCGGCATAGATACCGGGGCGTCAAAATCCGTGATGGTAGTGGTATCAATATTGACACCGAGACGGTTTGTCGTATCGGTATCATAATACAATTCCCATAACCACAACGAGGGGAGTCCATTGCCGTCTGTTGCCGAAGCATTTGCGTCAATAAAAAGCCGGTTGTTTCTTGTTGTTATACCTGTGACCGCCACGGGGCGATCCCACAAGAACGGGTAATCTGGTTCAGTTGCCGGGTAAAGAGGATTCGGCGCATCAGTAAATTGGAAGGTTTCTCCATTCCCCACAGTCTGGTCTACTATGGCGTTGTAATTCACGTCTGTGCCCAGGAGAAATGACTCAATTATCGGTGGGGTATTCTCGATCCGGGCGGATTGGGAATAGTGAGTTTTATTACCCGCCTTATCAACCACCACATAGTGGATCGTAATATCTCCATCTGGAATTTTCTCGGAATTGAATTTCACCCACCAGTTCCATGTGCTGGCACTCAGGGTTAGAGATTCTTTGTATCCGTCCTGATCTCCAATTCCCACCACAGAATCCTGTCCGAGCTCATCGATATCATCGATGATCATGACTCCGAGTCCGGTCGGATTCGCCGGGTAATAATTTCCGGCACCGAAACTTGTCTGTTCTGTTGCGATATCGGGTGTCGCCGGGTTGGTGTATGGGTACGGGAGCAAGGTTTTAGGATTGTAAAGAAGTCCGAGACGCTCCAGGTACACTTCAATCCGGTCGATGCCGCTGATACTTCCGGTCGGGTCTGAAGCAGTACCCTGCAGCAGTGTAACGTTTCCGTCAAGAATCGACGGTGCCGCTCCAGTGAAAGTCCCTAAAGGAGCATTATTGTCCACATTGAGAGGAAGAACTTCGAGAGTTGTATACCCGGTATTATCTGTGGCCTTGAGCCTGAGGTAGAGGATACCATTTCCACCGGCAACTTTCGTTGCTGTGTTTATTGAGATAGTTTCAACGACGCTCTGGGCCGGAGTAATTCCGGTGTTCTCCCAACTGACACCATTGTCATAACTGACCTCTAATTTATTGATTAGGGTGTCATCACTTACCGTGACTTCCATGTCAACCGAACCGGATACATAGGCATTACCCGCCGCCGGGATACCGTCAACGAGTACCTGGTCGATTCTGGGCAGCGTATCGTCAAAACGGAAGTGAAGTACCTGGGGTACGCTGGTCACAGTCGGGTTGATGGGATCTTCCGCCCAGACCTTGACATAAATATCACCGTTATGCCCGCCGCCGAGGTCGTATAAAGCCCCTGTAGTATTCAGAGGGAACGACCAGCTGGACAGGCCTGATACCTGGTAAGGAGGCTCGAATTCGTCAACAGCAAGCACCTCACCCGTACCGTCAAAATCAATACCGTTACCGACAGTGAAGGTATGAGAGCTGGCAAAATCCGGAGTACCCGCAGGAAGGGTGTCCAGATCCACCTGGACCCAGACAGCTCCGACGGCACCATCGTCATCGGTGGCGATACCGGAAACGACAACCTCACCGCCGTAAGACTGACCTTCAATAGGATAGATAACCGATACATTCGGTCGGTCCTGAGCGTTGTCAATGATCATCGTATAATCAGAGGTGACTGTGGTATTTCCGGCCTTGTCGACGGCCGTCACAGTAACCGGTAATTCCCAGATTCCGGGGGAAATCTCAGTTGCCAGATTGGGATCCTGCATCAGCGGAGTGACGACGATCTCGCTCCAGTTATAGAGGGAGCCGGAATCGATCGCTTCGACCGGACCGTTGATACCGATCTTATGGGATACCGTATAAAGAGAATCATCACTGACGGCCACTCGAAGAGTAACGACGCCGTTGACGTCTCCGGTAATGACGTTGAGTTCGTCTCGGCTATCCGGAGGAGTGATGAATTCGACAGTCGGTGCAACCCTATCGAGGATCAGACTGTGGTTGGTATATGTCGTTGTGCCGTTGGCTGTGGCCCGGGCACTGATCGGTATGGTGTCAAAATCGCTGAATGGAGCCGAGGGGTAGGCTGTTTCCCAGTCACTTATCTGATATGACCAGGCGCCTCCCGGGTTCACAAGAGTATCAACAGTTTCCCAGTTCGTACCGTTGAGGCTGATTTCCACGAGGATTGGTTCACTGTCAAATGCCGTACCCTCGACAAGCGTTGAAGTATCGGGGATATAGGCACTTAACGCCGGGGCAGTTATCTCAATAACCGGCGCATTGCCGTCCAATCGGAACGGAATAAGGGCGGTAAGTCCTTCTGTACCGTTATTGTCCAATGCCTTCACCTGAACATAGTAATTCGCGTCTACAAGGACACCGGGTAAGGAATAGGAGAAATTGATATTCTGATCGTTGATAATCTGTGCTGGCAGAATGGTAACAGCTGCCCAGGTAATCGATTCAGTTACCCCGTCACCTTCCAGAAACCGAATTTCGACGCTTGTTTCATCCACCTCGACGTTATCGCTGACCGAACCGTTTACCTTGGAAGCCGGACCCATTGTATCACCGGGGGCGGTGATGTTCGGATTCGGAGTTGTAACAGTTATCTGAGGAACGTCGCCGCTCATATCCACTTCGATCGGTAGGCCATCCAGGCCGGCACCGTAGGTGAGCCAGGTGGAAGTGCCACCTGACGGTAGAGGGGCGTGAACAGTGAACTCATCGACATCCGCAGGAGTGATTACCGCACCAAATAGAGTTTGATCGTCAACAAGATTATAAAGGTCGATGACTGTGATTGAGATTTCGTTATTCAGATACCGCAGGTCTTTCGCGTGAAAAACGGTCGTACTGACGTTCCCGGCCAGATCCTCAGCTTCAAGAATCACGCCGAGAGTCTCTGTTCCCGTAAGGCTGTGGTTCAAGTTGAACAACCAGCTGTCGGCGGTTCCGGAATTCGCACCCAGAACAAAAGTCCCTTGCCCACCGGTGGCTCGCACTTCTTTCAGCCGCAGGGGGTCGTATGCCTCGCCTCGAATAACAATGGGAGATGTATCCTGGGGGCTCGACAAGTCGGGGGAAGTAACCATCAATACCGGAGCGGTGTTGTCGAAAAACAGCAACATCTGCTTTTCGGTCACCTTTCCGGATGCATCCCGGAGGTTTATGGTGATGTCTTTTTCACCATCCGGTCCAAAAAGCACATCTGCCGTATCAACATCGATATTCCAGGTGCCGTCGGGATCAACAACTCCGGAAACAATTTGACCTTCAATATTCGCCCAGACCGCCTCAACTTCAGTATCGTCTTCAGCCGTACCTGTGAGAGTAATATCACCACTTACATAGTCCCCGTTGGAGATGCCGTTCAAGGTTCCGGTTGGCGGCGTCAGATCCACTCTCGCGCCAAGCCCAACGAGGGGGTTATTGCAGCCGGTTGCCGCGAGCAGCGCGAACAGCGCGAACAGGCTGAGAACTATCAAAAAACTGGCTTGTACAAAATTGCCGGTACTGAAGCTAGATTGTTTTCCGGTACTCTTGGTCATCGTATCCACCTTGCAACAGCAGCCTCATCGACGCTGTTGTCTTGTTCAAACATCGTGTCGGCCGTAAACCGCCCCCTCAAGCGAACCCACGACCCCCATACCCATCTAAAGCAAGACTTGTTCCAATCTTCGGAATTAGTCCTGATAAAACTTAAATTTATGTAACAAATAAACTTATCGCATCATTAGTAAATTACTATGTTTAAAGTGTGGCGATTCTGTGAAATGCAAATACCATAGCTTGGAACCGAAAAAACAATATATTTTTATATCTGAGAACAAATTAGGTAGCTACAATCGATTTCTCGGTCATGCGTGACGCATAGGGCCGACAACGTTATACTTGTGCCGGAGACGCTATGAATCACCATATCCGCCGCATATTCGCAATATTCCTCATAGCAGGAGCGGCTCTGCCCCTGTCGGCTCAAGAGAAACATGTTCGAATCCGAACGATTGCCGGTATGGAACCCATCGGCCTTCTGACAATCAACGGAATCAGCGGCGATGATAATTCCTGGAGTACCGGCTATGGATTCACTCCGGGACTTGAGATCTATTACATTCTCAACGATCGCATTGAGGTGGGGGCCGGGTTCAAATGGCAGCTTAACCGCAGGGTTTTCAGAGAGGGCGGCAGTAAGGATGAGACGTTCTCGTTCGTACCCATTTATATCACGACACGATTCGATTTGACGAACGTGGAAAGGTTTACCACCTACGCACTGCTCAAACTCGGATATGCTGTTTTCCGGAACAGTCAGGAATTCAGAGAAATCTGGTTTACTGAACCTGGTAGTACTCTCACCTCAACCGGAGGCTGGGCCGGCTGGGGCCACGTTGATCCGCGCAGAGGCTTCGTCGTCGTCTCCGTCGTCG
>RCND010004549.1_pt1 | contig 12721 bp, 11 predicted proteins | sample 2041351 | NCBI WGS metagenome assembly RCND01 (sample SAMN09708230, study PRJNA481090) | Marine sediment metagenome, whole genome shotgun sequencing project. | biome: marine sediment; feature: ocean; material: sediment; isolation source: Sewage treatment plant 12B marine sediment (STP12B) ...
CCAAGCAGCTATTTCCTGGAGGCCATTGAGCCAAGCATCGTCTGGTCCATGGACGATGAAAAAATGAGACAGATCATGGAGCTCCTTGGTAAAACCTCCCTCATCCATAGTGGATCGTACATGCAGCGCTCCTATCTCTTTATTCAAAAAAGACTGGTTTCCATTCTCTCCAAAACCGCCGAAGAGAATTACCTGGACTTCCGGCAGAAGAATCCCGACCTGGCACAGCGCCTTCCCCAGTACCACATCGCCTCCTACCTGGGGGTCAGTCCGGAGTTTCTCAGCAAAATCATTGCCCGAAGCGTTTCTTAAACTAGTTCAACTTTTTCTATTTAGAATTGTTCTACGTTTGTATTCTAATCATTAGACACAAACAAATGAAAAAGATAAGTATGATTGCAAGCCTGGTCATCCTGGCCGCAAGCTTTGCGAATGCCCAGAGCCTCAACAGCGATAAGTCGCTTGTGAATTTCAGTATCAAAAACATGAAGGTCAGGACCGTAGAAGGAACCTTTACCGGGATGAAGGGAGAGATTCGTTTTGACGAGAACGACCTGGATAAATCCAGCTTCAAGGTGAGCGTAGATGCTGCCACAGTCAACACAGATAATAAAAAGCGCGACGATCACCTGCGCAATGCCGATTTCTTTCACGTGGAGGAGTACCCGCAGATCAGTTTTGAATCCACCTCCATTGAGCTTACGTCCAATGGCTTCAGCACAAAAGGCATGCTCACCATGCACGGGGTCACCCGGGAAGTCGAGATTCCATTTACCTTCAGCGACAATCAGTTTGTAGGCACCCTGGATGTGAACCGCTTTGATTATAAGATCGGTGAAGACACCGGCACCACCAGTGTGGATGAAACCGCTACCCTGGAGATCATCGCAGTGGCTGGCTGAGGTAAGGAGCTAAATGCCATCATTCCGTTTGAAGTCATAGAAAAAGATCGCTCCGGACTGGATTTAAGTATCTGTTTTATGTAATATTGAGCATGAAACTACGCGGACTTCTTATCACCATCACCGCCTTTGCCATTGCCATGGGCTTTCTGGAAAGTGCCGTGGTAGTATATATGCGGGAAATTCTCTACCCGGGCGGATTTGACTTTCCCCTCTCCCCCATTCCCGTGAACCTGACCCTTACCGAACTCTTCCGGGAGCTGGCCACCATGATCATGCTGCTTACCATCGGTATACTGTCCGCCCGAGGCGGATTCAGCACCGGTTTTGCCTGGTTCATCTACAGCTTTGCCATCTGGGACATCTTTTACTATGTTTTCCTCTGGCTGCTGTTGGGCTGGCCCCAATCGCTGATGACCTGGGATGTGCTCTTTCTTATTCCCACCACCTGGACCGGACCGGTGCTCTCACCTGTGCTGGTATCGCTGACCATGATTTTGCTGGCCATGGTGATCCTGATTCGGGCTGAACGCGGCAAGAAAAGCCGCATTCCGGGCAAGATCTGGGCGGGACTGATCCTGGGCTCGTTGATCCTGATTTTCGGCTTTGTATTTGACTATTCTCAGCATATGCTTACCCACTTTTCCCTCTTTGAAATGTTGCAGGTAAAAAACCCCGAAGTGCTTGAGCTAGCCACCTCTTATGTTCCCCACCGCTTCCCATGGTGGATTTTCGGGATCGGTGAGGCACTTATCCTGGCATCCATTGGATGGTACAGTCGCTTGTCCGGGAAAGCCGGAAATTGATTTTTTTTTCTCGCTTCTCCTCCGTATCTTAACTTATGATGAGCATGCGCTCTAAAATCAATCATAAGATATGAATCAAGACTATATAGAACAACAGCTTTTTACCAAGCAGGATTATACCGAAACACCCCTTCCAAAGGGCGAATATGACAATTGCAACTTCAGGGACTGCAACTTCTCCAGCTCCGATCTCTCAGGGATACGCTTCATGAATTGTACTTTTTCCGGATGTGATCTAAGTAATGTTAAGGTCGGGAAAAGCTCCTTCCAGGAGAGCATCTTTAAGGAGTGTAAAATGCTGGGCTTCCATTTTGAGAATTGTGATCAGCTGGGACTTACCTTCCGTTTTGAGAACTGTCAGCTCGACCACTCTTCCTTCTACCAGGTGAAACTAAATCACACCGTATTTCTAAAAACATCACTTCGGGAGGTGGATTTCACCGAAACTGATCTGAGAAATACGGTTCTTGATGAGTGCGACTTACTCAATGCCACCTTCGAATACACCAACCTCGAGCGGGCAAACCTCTCTTCAGCGCTTAACTACTCCATCGATCCGGAATCAAACCGGATAAAGGGAGCTAAATTTTCCCTGCCTTCGGTAGTTGGACTGCTTAACAAATATCAAATCGAAATTCAATAAACTACGGGCCATGAAAAAAAACAGCCTTACACGAAGAAAATTCATCGCCAGTACTTCGGTAGGTACAGCAGGAGCCATATTGTCTGCTCCCCTCTTAGGAAATGCCGGAGCAGGAGCCGCCTCTAAACTTGCCCTGAAAGGTGGAGATCCCATAAGAACAGCCCCCTGGCTGAATTGGCCTGTCTGGGATCAGAAGGCGGAAGAGCCCATGTTATCTCTGCTCCGCAGTGGAAACTGGTACCGGGGCGATGGCGACAAGTGTAATGAATTTGAACAGCGCTACGCAGAACTGATCGGGGCCAGGCGGGTGATTGCCACGTCCAGTGGATCCACTGCGCTAATCACCGCCCTTCATACCCTGGGGGTTGATGCAGGGGATGAAGTCATTGTCTCCCCCTATACCTTTATCGCCAGCTACAATGTGATTTTTAACCAGAAGGCCCTGCCGGTTTTTGCTGACACGAATCAGGAGACCTTTACCATTGATCCCCACAAAATAGAAGAGAAAATAACGGAGCGAACCAGGGCCATTCTACCTGTCCATATCTTCGGTCTTCCGGCCGATATGAACCGGATACTGGCCATTGGGAAAAAGCATGGGCTTCCGGTTATTGAAGATGCCTGCCAGGCATGGCTGGCCGAATATGAAGGCAAAATGTGCGGTACTCTGGGCGACCTGGGCTGTTTCTCTTTCCAGAACTCCAAGCATATCCCATCTGGCGAAGGTGGGGCCCTTGTGGGTAATGATGATGCGGTGATGGACCGCTGTTTTGCCTACCACGATTGCGGCAGGCCCCATGGTGCTTCTATGGCAGGCATGGCCGAGAATGCCATCCGGGGTTCCAACAAACGAATGACCGAGTTGCAGGCAGGAATCCTTCTTTCCCAGATGCAACGGGCCAGGACGGATGCGGACAAGCGCCTGGAGAATGCCCTCTACCTCAACTCAAAACTAAAAGAGATCCCTGGTATTATTCCCTATAAACTGGCCGACGGAGCCACACGCTCTGCGTACCATCTTTACCCATTCCGCTATAAGAAGGAACATTTCAACGGGCTCTCCAGGGAAAAATTCAGAGAAGCACTGCATGCCGAAGGCATCCCCACTTCCGGAGGATATGGTAAACAGTACCTCGACGGACTTATCGAAGATGCCATCACTTCACGGGGGTATAAGAGATTGTTTTCACCGGAGCGCCTCAACAGGTACAGAGAAGAATTACACCATCTGCCCGAAAACGATCAGCTCACCGAAGAAGCCGTCATGCTCTTCCAGAATATGCTGCTGGCCGAACGCAGGGATATGGACGATATCATTCGTGCTATACAAAAAATCTATGAACACAGTAAACCGGCCTGGTCGCTATAATCTCTTTGTTTTCTTATTTCTGCCAGTCATTCTGATCTTCAGCTCCTGTGCTTCTGAAGCGGAGAAACTAACGATACACGAAACCCCAGGTGCCTTGATCATCAGGACCGGTGAACAGGCCCTGCTGACCTACAACAATGCCGAAAGCCTTCCTCCCGACAGCATCGATCCCCTGTACAAAAGATCGGCCTACATCCATCCCCTCTGTTCGCCCGGAGGTGAAGTACTCACTGCCATCCGACCGGCCGATCATCTTCATCACTTTGGGATCTGGAACCCCTGGACTCATACCATCATTGATGGGAAACGGGTCGACTTCTGGAACCTGGGGGAAGGACAGGGAACGGTGCGTTTCGAAGCCTTCCTCGAGAAATATGAATTGGACGGGGCAGCCGGGTTCAGCACCAGCCATAAACACCTATATTTCCTGGAGGATGGAAGCGAAAAGGTGGCCATGAACGAAGTCTGGAAAGTCACTGTGAGCGATCTGCAGGAGGATCATTACCTGCTGGATCTAAGCACCACCCTCAGCACACCACTGGATAGTGGTATTCTGCTGGAGCAGTACCGCTATGGCGGGGGACTCGGCTACCGGGCCACGGAACGTTGGGGTGCCACGAACAGCACCATTCTTACCTCGGAAGGAAAGTCCCGTATGAATATGGATGGAACAGGGGCCCGCTGGACCCTGATCGATGGAGAATCATCTGTGCCCCAGGGCCGTTCCGGAATCCTCTTTCTGAGTCACCCCGACAACCGTTCCCACCCGGAACCTCTACGCATGTGGGAACCCGAAAGTCACAATGGCAAAGCCAATCTCTTTCTGAATATCACCCCCATCCGAAACCAGGAGTGGTTCCTGGAACCCGGGAATACCTATACCCTGAAATATCGTATGGTGGTCTTCGATGGTATCCTTACTCCTGAAGAAGCGGATCACTACTGGAAGGAATTTGCAGCCGGAGAGCCGGCTCTATAAGCTCCTACTCCACCACCACCTCAGCATACATTTCTAAATCGCCCAACCAAATCCGCCCATCTACCTGATCCAGGTCTTCCCGGCTCTCCACCTTACTTGGTCCCGGAAATTCAAAGTAGGCCGTATAATTTCCCGGGGGTACTTCATCGAAGTGGGCATAAGTGATGCTTAGTAGAACCGAGCTGTCGCTCTCCAAAAGCGACCACCGCTCAGGGTCCGCCCCGGCCCAGGAAAGGGACTGGACATGATGGGTGTAGGATTGCCCCATTTCATCCCTTAGAAACAAACCATTGGTGACATAATGATAGTGCTCCATCCCAAGCTTATCCGGATTCCAGTAATAGTAGTTCACAGAGTCCTCATTCCAGAGCTCCAGTTCCAGCACCACATTTTCCGCTGAGGTATAGCTGATGGATGTTATCTCACCTTGAAGTCCGTGACGGAATTGTCCATACTTAAGCAGGGCTTCCTCAATACGGGGGTCTTCACGGGGATCGTTACCGTCTCCTCCCAGGGGCTCATTAATCCAGCTCAGAGCAATAGGTACTGTATAATCCGGGTACAAAATTCTTGGGAAGTAAAGTAGATGACCGGTCCATGAGGAATATAGGATGCAAGGTGCGAAACAAGAAACAGATCATAGATTCTGCTACTATCAGCATAGACAGTCGCCATGCCTGGTTTTTTGAATTTTTCCTCAAAGGCATCGGGGCTCTTCAGGTAGATCAGGTGGGCCCCCTTATCATAGTAGTCGATGTCGTAATGATTCAGCACCACCCGGCTGTTAGATACCAAACAGAAACCATCGGTCAAAAGCAAAGAAGGATCCAGCGGTTTTTCCACCGGATCCTTCTCAGTTTCACATCCTGCCAGTACAATGAGGAGCAGGATAAAGGGTGCGATTGCTCTTCTCATCTTTAATAAGATGCATTATTCTTCTGGAGGGTTGCTTAGGTGCAATCCCTGCCAGCTACTAAACCTCGGCAATTACCTTCTCGAGCAGTGCCTTGGTGGCCTTGATACCTTCGTCTTCCGAAAGAGTGGTTCCTTCGTATTCAACGCCTACATAGCCTTTGAATCCGGACTCTTTTACAATCTTCATAATCCGCAGGAAATCAGACTCGGTCTCATTGCCTTCGGTGTCAAATTCGTGCGACTTGGCACTAACTCCTTTGGCAAAGGGCATCAGCTCTTCTATGCCCAGATAACGGTCATACTCATAGAAGTTTCCAAAATCGGGAAGGGTACCCACATTGTCCATGCCCACTTTTTCAATCACACCGGAAAGCCATTTTCCATCGGAAGAGTAACCACCATGGTTCTCCACAACGACATTGATACCTTTTGTAGCACCATATTCTCCCAGTTTGGCGAGTCCGTCTACCGCATTGGCAGCCACCTCTTCTGCTGTACCTTCTCCGGCAGCATTCACACGAATAGTTTTGGCACCCAGAAAGGCAGCCACATCTACCCAGGGCTTATGATTCTCTACGGTAGCCATACGAACCTCGGGATCGGCATCACCCAGGTTACCCAGGGCGTCACACATAATCAGTCCTACGGTCACCTCTGCCTCTTCACAATTCTTCTTAAACTGCTCCCAGTAAGCCATATCCGTGGCCTTGCTGAAATAGAAGGTATTCACCAACTCGATGCAGTTAATGCCATATCCGGCAGCCACTTCTGGGAAATCCACGGGATCGATATCACCCTGCAGCAATGCGTCAGGATCTTCCATCAACAGCCTGCCAAACTCCTGCCAGTCTGTAATCGACCCACCAAAATATGTTTTATGCAAGGACCACTGTGCCAGCGAAATTTGAAAATCCGGAGTAACTTCTTCGGTGGGCTCCTCTACCTTGTCGGCCGAAGATTTTGTACCGGTATTACATGATACCAGGAACATTGTTGCAACTGCCATAAGCAGCACTTTGGGGAATAGTGTTTTTTTCATTATTAAGAATTATAGTTGTTGATTGTATAAGATGAATGCTTATTATAAAAAATCACACAAAGATAGTAATAGTTTCTCTTTACTGATCAGCACCTTGTCCACATCTTTCCCATTTATGAACACATTCACTATTTTTAGGGATTCAATATCCCAACTGCTACATTTGATGAGATCAACTACCAAAATAAGCCTTATGTCGAAACTGCTCCTGCTCCCCCTGCTTACACTCCTGCTCTCTCTGACCCTCGCATGTACTTCTGAAATGGAGCCTCCTGTGCTGGCGCCTTTTACGGATCTCGACACCATCTGCACCAACGATTGGTGGAATCGTGCCCCCAATCCCATTCATGATGTGAAAGTGGAGCGCGACCAGGTGGTTGCCTTCGGGCTCTATACTGTTTCAAAAGGCATGCTGAAGTTGAGTGCGCAATTGTATCCCCTTTATCCGGATGAAACGCGTACAGTAAGGCTGGAGGTTCAAAGGGATGGACAGTGGCAGGAGATCGCCTCAGAGGAGGTGAACGACCTGGGCTGGTCGGCACTCTTCAGAATTGAGAACTGGGATGCCACCCTCGATGTAGCTTACAGGCTCAGGCATGGAAAAAAGGCCATGTACGAGGGACTGATCCGACACGACCCGGTGGAGAAGGATCAGATTGTGGTGGCCGCCTTTTCATGCAGCAGCAATAAGGACCGGGGCGATCGGGAAAGCTATGTGCGCAATGTGGCCTACCTGGATCCCGATCTGATCTTCCTGGCAGGCGATCAGTCATACGACCATACCGAACACACCGCATCCTGGTTACTCTTCGGTTCCCAATTTGGAGAGATATGGCGCACCCGACCCTGCATCTCCATACCCGACGATCACGACATTGGACAACCCAATCTCTGGGGCGAGAGCGGAAAAGTATCCACCCTCCGGGGAGCGGCCGACGGGGGCTATACCTATGACGCGGAATATGTCAAAATGGTGGAGCGCTGCCAGACGGCCAACCTTCCCGACCCCTTCGACCCCACTCCCATCGTTCAGGGAATCGGGGTTTACTACACCAACCTGCTGGTGGGGGAAGTGGACTTTGCTATTATCGAGGACCGTAAGTTCAAATCGGGACCGGCCGGAAAGATCCCCCAGCAGGGACCACGGCCCGATCATATCTACGATCCCTCTTACGATCCGGCAAGCATTGATCAGCCCGGACTGGTGCTGCTGGGTGAGCGGCAGCTGGAGTTTCTGGACCAGTGGGGCACATGGAACGAGGGGGTGGAAATGCGGGCGGTGCTCTCACAGACCGGTTTCTGTGGGGCGGCACACCTGCATGGTTCCATCGACAACCGGCTCCATGCCGACCTCGACTCCAATGGCTGGCCACAGACAGGCCGGAAGAAAGCGCTGCGTGCTATCCTTAAGGCCAATGCCATCCATATCGGGGGCGATCAGCACCTCCCCACCGTGGTTCAGCATGGAATCGATGAATTTGGCGATGGCCCCTGGGCCTTTATCGTACCGGCCAGTGTCAATACCATCTACAAGCGCTGGTGGTGGCCCGAAGATGAGCAACCGGGCGAAAACCATGATCCTGACAATCCCCTGCCCTGGACGGGCAACTATTACGACGGGATGGGAAACCCCCTCACCCTACATGCCTATGCCAACCCGGAGAGTCCTTCCGAAGCAGCCGGATTCGGTGTGATTCGGTTCAACAAGCCTACCCGGGAGGTCACTTTCGAGTGCTGGCCACGTGATGTTTTTATGCTGGAGAAAGGTGCCGCACAGTTCCCCGGCTGGCCCCTCACCATTCAAATGGACACTCCATAAAGAAAAGCTGTTTTTCAATACCTGGGCGGTAAAGGCATTCACACCGGCCATGCACTAGTTCCCTAATGTAGGTAAGTATGGTTTACTCCTTCCTGAGGGCCGTATAGATGGTTTCGTTTTTCAAAGCAGAGTAGCTTACCAGGTGGATCCAGAACCAGCCATTGATAACCAGAACCACCAGCCAGATCAGGATGGATGTGAAGGAGGTTTCTGTGTGTGCATTCAGAATGGAGGGCAGGGTAGCCACCACTGCTGTAACAAAACCGGTACCGATCCCCATCAGCAGGAGGACCATATATTCCCGCACCACCAGGCGACGGATATCCTTCCGTCCATAGCCAACCGCCTTCAGCAGGGCGATCTCCCGACTACGCTCCATCACACTTCTCCAGAGCACCACCACCAGTCCGAAAGTCCCCACCAGCAATCCAAGTGCCCCAAGCACCATGAAGATGGAGAGGTAGGCATTGGTTACAGAATTAAATTCTGCCAGCCTCAGGGCCGATAGTTTCATATCCCAGCCCAGGTCGCGCATTCCCCGTCCAAGCTCCGATTGGATCATGGCGGTATCGGCTATCGCCCCATCGACCAGGTAGATATGGGTGCCGCTGCTCTCCGGGAAATGCTCCAGGAAATGCGCATCGGCAATCAGCACATTGCCCTGGAAAATCGACGGGGCCAGTCCCCCGATCAACAAGAGTTTCATCTCTTCCCCATTGGAATTGGTATAGCGAAGCGTATCTCCCACGGCCAGTCCCAGTCCCCATTTAATAACTGTTTCATCGGCAATGGCCGGGATCAGTCCCTCCGGCAAGTCCTGCGCGAGGGAGAGCCAGGGATGGGCCTCGTCCAGGTAGGATGTGCGGGTCACAAAGGAAAATCTTCCATCCAGCATCTGCGGCACCACGCCAAGTACCTGCGGGTTTACTATTTTATTCAGGTTCAGACAGCTGGCATCATCACCATCGGCCTTTCTGAGTTGTACAAAGGAGTAAGCATCGCTCAATCCGTATTCATATTGCACATCAGGATCGTTAAGCTGCCGGAGCACAGGGGCGGTGGATTCTGCGTAATAGAGGAATCCCCCGGTCCCGCTGGAGACATCTTCCGCATTGGAAAAGAGGTCCTTTCGATTGCTCCCGGTGGAGATCACCAGGAAAGCGCCAATGGCAAAAAGGATCACAATACTCATGCTGCGACTCAGGTTCCTGCGCGCATTTTTCATACTCAGCAGGGGCAGGTCAATGACTCCTCCCTTTTCTGAAGCAGGACGTGAAAGGAGCCAGTAGAAAAAGAGTAACAAGGATAAGAGAAGCAATCCCCCGGCACCAAAAAACAGGGGTACATTGACCACTTCCATCCGCACTATCTGAGAAGCTATCAATCCGATGGCAGCTGTCGCGGTAGAGATAAACAGCCAGGCAATGGCTTTCCGGGAGAGCATAAAGCGTTTTAAACCAAGAGGTCCCTTCCGATCTGCGCCCTGCTTTTTGTGGGCACTGATGTGGCGTTTCAGATTGCGGTTCATAGGAAACCAGATGGCCAGGAAAGCGATAAGCAGGGTAAACAGGAGTCCGCTTACAAGGGTGGAAATCCGTATATCCATATGCATCATCTCTGTGCGGACCACCCCGCTCCACACCCCGTTCAGTGCAATGAAAACCAGTTTGTTATAGACAACTGCCAGCAGTATTCCCGCCAGAGCCCCTCCCAGGGCCACAAGCATACTCTCACCCAGAATAATGCGGCGTATCATTTTCAGTGGGATGCCTAAAACCACAAGTGTTTTTAACTGCTCGCGCCTGCTCTCTATATTCAGCAGGAACAAGAGTACACTCAGCAGCACACCAGCCACCAGCAGGAAGAAACTGAGTCCCCCGAACAACTGACTGAAATCCACCCCACCCCCTGCTGCCTCATAGCCCCTGGTCCGGGTAGCCTCCAGGGTAAATCCAAGCATGGAAGGATCGATCTGTTCCATCAGTGCATTTTTAATGGAAGTAGTGCTCACTCTTTCTCCGGCTTCAGTGTCGGCATCCCCTATTGAATATCGAAACGACGTATAGCTGCCAAAACGATTTTTCCAGAGCTCCTCGCCCCGATCCACAGAGATAAAGGCCTTGGGAATCCCCCCGTACTCGTCCCAGTAATCTTCATCCTTGTCCCTGATACTCTCCAGCGCAATGGGGACCCCGGTCTCCCAGTCGCGGCAGTTCCCTGCATCGGAAAGTCCGGGCAGGTCGGGCATCAGCTCCGAATCCCCATACCTTCCCTCCATGGGGACGATGGAATGCACCACCAGGGTAACAGTGGTATCGGTAAGTTCCCGCAAGGGACCAACCACAAAATAGCTTAGCTCCAGGCTGTCGCCTGGTCCGGCCGACAGATCATCGGCCAGCCAGGTATTAATAATGATCTGGTCGGGTTCCAGTTCCTGAGCAGGTAGCGTGGAGACAAATGAGTAGGGTGCTGCGCCGTGTGCCGATTCGATCCGGTTCACGAAGTAGGTAAGGATCCCTTCACTTTTCGAAATCCCATCAAGTCCCTGACCCCCTTCACCAGGCCTCGCTACACCAAACAGGGCTTCCACTAATGCTTCGTCGATGAAGACCCGGTCGCTGGTGATCTCCACCTGCTGCAGCTCATCCAATTCTTTCAGTTTCAGCCCGGCATCGGCAGCAGAGAACTGCTCCTCCACAGTCTTCCATATCTCATCCCGTATCTCATCCCTTCCAGTCGGCTCGTCGGCACTGAACAGCAAGACATTCACCCTGCCAGAGAAATCCATCAGCTCTTCAAGCCGTTCCAGAGAAATAAAAACACTAAAGGGAGCCGTTTGACTTACCTTCAGATTAAAACGTCCCAGCTCCCGGTCATCCGCCACTCCCTTGACGGTGGCCCGCATGGTAACCACACTCTCGGCATCGGAGACAAAGGGTGCATTCAGGGGAATCAGACTGGCTTTTTCGATCCGCAGGAGCAGCTCATCACCAGCATCCACACTGAGCCTGTTGGCCAGGTTGCGACTGATGATTACCGAATCGCCAGAGAGGGCACTATAGAAATTTTCTATTCCTGCCATCCCATCAAAAGCAGGTTCCACGCCCAAGACCTGGATATGGTTGATACGCCTTTCTCCACCGTCGGCTACGGCACTTCCATCCTGCAGCAACATGGAGGCCACAGGGATCCGGAGCTCTTCTTCCACCCGCTCAGAAAGCTCCCGGGTGAAATAACGGTCGCCTGCTTTCAACACATGGGTGATCTTCCCCAGGCGATGCTCTACAATGCGGTTCAAACTGGACTCCACCGAATCGCCCACCATCAGGGCACCGGTCAGCACCGCTCCACTAATGGCCACACCCAGGGCCAGCAAGAGGTTCTTTCTGGCGTAAAAGATCAGGTTGTTTCTTATGAATTTCAGGATCGTCATGTGCCGCTCAGGGAAGATCAGATCTGTTGCAATTTACCATTTCGTATCTCAAGGGTCCTGCCCATTCTCCGGGCCAGTTCGACAGAGTGAGTCACCACCATCAGGGTCAGGCCATCCTCCCTGTTCAGTTCCAGCAACAAGTCGGCCATCACCTCCACATTATCGCTGTCAAGGGCACCAGTGGGTTCGTCGGCCAGCAGGATGGATGGAGCATTGATCATGGCCCTGACCACTGCCGCACGCTGGCATTCTCCACCTGAGAGTATCCCTGGAAGTTTGTTTCTGAATTCCCAGATGCCCACCCGCTTCATCAGCATCTCGGCCCGTTCGGCACTCTTTGCACGGGATGGTTTGTCGCTTTGCACCAGTGTGGGGATCAGCACATTTTCCAGCAGGGTACACTGCGGAAGCAAATGGTGAAACTGGAACACGAAACCTATCTGTCTGTTCCTGTAAAGATCGATCTCCTTAGGGCTGTATCCTGTAATATCCTCCTCCCGGAACTGCACGTTCCCTTCATCCGGAGTATCGAGTCCGCCCACCAGGTTCAGCAGGGTTGTTTTGCCCGAACCGGAAGGGCCAAGGATGGCTATACTTTCTCCCTCCTCAAGTTGCAGGGATAGATCGTTCAGCACCGGACGATAGCTTGAATCGCCCTGCGTACCAAAGCCTTTGTTAATATGTTCCAGAGACAGTAGCATGATGATCTGGTTTTAGTCTTTCTGTTTGTTGGACTTTATGGCACTCTCATATACCTCCACCATCCTTTCAGCCTGCATATCGATATGGAAATGTTTCTCCACTCCTTCTCTCCCG
>RCND010001630.1_pt1 | contig 12719 bp, 11 predicted proteins | sample 2041351 | NCBI WGS metagenome assembly RCND01 (sample SAMN09708230, study PRJNA481090) | Marine sediment metagenome, whole genome shotgun sequencing project. | biome: marine sediment; feature: ocean; material: sediment; isolation source: Sewage treatment plant 12B marine sediment (STP12B) ...
TTGAAAACATTTGTACAGGAAAACATACAAATACTGAGCAAGAATATGACACAGAAATGAAAAAATTTCTTTTCCCGGAAGGGGAGTGTGAGTTTCATAAAAGACTGGTTTTTTAAATATATTACTCCAATATATGGATTTATGTTGATTCCCAATAATGGGATGGAATAATACGCCCCTCAGAATAGTTAAAATTCCACCTTGGCAGGATGATTCTGAAAATATATACTGATCATGGCATTATTGGTCTGGGAGAACCCATCGTTGAAGGTAGGGCCGATTTTCCAATCTTCTTTCAAACTAATTTTTTACTGATATTGTTTATCATATTTCAGTTTGCTGTCGGGTTACTGGTATACCATACACTTCAATCCAGTTGAGGCGTGAACAGGCAAACCATCTTCCTCCCCTCATCAAGTCAGTGAACCCTATTTCCTCTACGTTGAAAAGGTCTGGATTTCCCACCATTGAAATCTCTGAAACCTGATGTTACTCTACTTAGGAGAGAGATTACATTCTCTCTCCTAAGTAGAGTAACAACAATAAAAGGTATTGGTTTAGCCCAGGAAACTATTGATGTGTACGGTACCCAGAGCCCTGATCTTCAGAATATGTACTGAATCACTTCCAAATACTGGTTCCATGAGGGATGCATAATCCTTAACGGCACTGTTGGGTAGGAAAATCTGTATGGTTCCTGCAAAACCACCACCATGCACACGGCAGGCACCTTCACCCAGCTCTTCCAGGAAAATTTCAGTAAGAGCCAGAGCCAGAGCAACTCCCTGTTCTCCCACATTCTTGGGTGAATAAATATTCTGAAGCCGCTTGAATGAGGAATTACCCGAAGCTGTGACCATGGACAGAAAAGCTTTGAAATCATTTTCTTCCAGTGCAGCCACCTGTTTGACTACCCGCTCATTATCTCCCAGAAAATGCAGTGCCCGGAGTATGGCACGGTCGTTAGTCTTCTCCCGAAGTTCTTTCAATTCTGACAGGAGATTCTTCATTTCAATTTCCCGGCAAACAGTCTTGCCAAAGGCGTTGGCAACGGATTTCATCTCAGTTGGAACTGAAGCATAATCATCAGTCAGATCAGCATGGGTTCCACCGGTATCAACTACCACCAGTGAATAATCCTGGGCTGCAAAGTCAAAATCCACCTTGCGTATCTGAGGATCAGAAGGATCCTTGAAGTCAATGGTGACAATACCTCCCATGGCACAGGCAACCTGGTCCATCAATCCGCAGGGTTTACCGAAAAAATTGTTTTCTGAATATTGTCCTGTCATGGCAAGCACTTGGGGGGCAATACCATCGTCATTGAAAAGAGAGGAGATGATATTTCCAATAAGCACCTCAATGGAAGCAGATGAACTCAGTCCCGAGCCAGGAAGTACATCACTTGTAATATAGGCGTTAAAACCGCCTAATTTAAATCCAAGATCCTTCAGACGTGCTGCAATACCCCTGATTAGGGAAGTGGTTGTTCCATATTCTTTCTCATTGGCTTGCAGATCATCCAGGTCCACAATAAAGGTATTATCATATCCCTTTGAATATACTGTGACCCTATTTGTTCCGCTTTCAGAAGCGACCGCAACAGAATCAAGGCTTATGCTTCCGGCAAGCACCCTCCCGAAATTATGGTCCGTATGATTACCTCCTATTTCTGTACGGCCAGGTGTACTGAACCAGTGCAGGTCCTGTTTCCCGAATTTGCTTGTAAAAAGGCCGGCCAGTTCTTCATATCTTTTATGCTGGATTTCCTGTATGGCAGGGTCTGATCCATAAATCTCTTTAAAAAATGATTTTACTTGTGCTAATTCCATAATTATATTCCTAATTATTATTAATTCATTAGTTTTTCTGATACAGATGGCCGAATTTACAAATTGTTACAATAATCTGTGTATTTGACAGTCCAAAACTCAAAAATATTAGCAAGTCTGACAAAGACATGTAACTTTTACCCAAAGAAATTAGTTTTTGAGGGATCGCGCCAGCTGATTGTACCATAAAAACGAATGAGTTTGTAGCGCTCATTGGCCACCCCCTCGTGACGTCTGACAGAATGCGCACCCGGGTATTCGTAGTAGTGATAATATAAAGATGTTCTCCAGTCTTTAGGTGACTTCCCTCCCAATAGTCGAAGCACAAGAATTTTCAACTTTTCATTCAGGCTACTTGAATATTATCTCATCAATTTCCCAGGTTCCGTTATAGGTATCCATTGCCGGTTGGATGGCCACTTGCAAAGTCCAAAAATCACCACCTTCATTACGAGTGACAATTGCCACTCTAATTCGGGTAGCATAACTATTGTTTTTTATTGTTATTGATATTTTAGAACAATTGCGGGTATCGGTATATAACCTGGGGGCACTGGCGATAATAGCATTTGGTTCGTTTATGTTTCCTGCAAGTACACCTTCCTTCATATATACATTTGTACCTCTCAGGGCTTTCCATCCCATGGTGCTATTTTCAAACCTCCAGGGCCTTCCGGGACCAGGGAACATTCTGTCGTCCTCAGGAATAATAACGGTTCCATCTTCGTTGAAGAATACAGGTTTCAAACTTGCTCCACGGAAAAAGGCACTGATATCATGATTTTCCTGTAGTACATACCATTGACCGTGCCATTGGAAAAAGCTCGTATGACCTCCGTCGAGGAAGTTTCCTTTAAAAGAATAGGGGCCGTACAGGTTCCTGGACATGGCGTAACTGTGTCCGTATACCAGGTAGTACCAATTATTTCGTTTAAATAATGTGGATTTGTCGTCAGTGGCTAGTTCTTTACCATTTTCATCCTGAACCAGAATAGGTGTGGGACCATCCAGCAAGGTTTTCATATCGGGAGCCAGAGTGGCCATATAATACTGTCCTGTACCAAAACATATTGTATAAACTCCGTCTTCAATATATATTTCGGGATCATAAGGATGTACCGGAACGATCCTTTCCCTTCCCAGGATTCATCATGTCCGCAAATAATAAACAGTGTATCGTTTTGAACCCAGGCATGTGGATCTGCCATCCCATGTTTGGGAACAATCAGATCTACTTTGATGGCATCTGGATTAAGTCCGGAGGCAGCTCTTGAACGTCTCCTCCCTTGGTTCGCCTATAAGTATGATATTGATGCTTACGAATTCTGGCATATGTCATACTGGGTGGTTGATCCATACAAATATGGCTGGGGTCCAACTAAAAGTCGTAGTTTACCGAATGTAAGTGGGCATTTTGTGTATCCGGGAGCTATGCTGGGTTTATCGGAGCCTGCTCCAAGTATAAGAATAGTTGCGGCACGAGAAGGGGTGGAAGATTATGAGATTTTTCAACAGTTGCAAAAATCTGCTGATCAGGGAAATCTGAATGCAAAAAGTGTTCTTGAAAGAATAAAGGCACTTGTTGTAACTCCAAATGCCGTTATTGAAGCTCGTATCGCTGCCGGTGAATTGTTGGATCAACTTATGCAAAACAAAATAATAGTACAAGAGTAAACTCCATGCGTAGAATTCTTGTTTTTCTTCCGTTTTTATTTATATTAGGGTGTAAATTTTCAACAGATTCACTAAAAAAGCCCAATATCATTTTTATCATTACAGATGATCAGTTTTATAATTCCTTTGGTTTTTTGGAAGGAGAGGCACTGACCCCTAATATCGACCGATTTGCAGGTGAGGGCATGTACTTTTCAAAGGCTTACGTGGCCTCCAGTGTCTTTACTCCCAGTCGTTATACCTGCTTATCCGGTAAGTATTCCAGCATGTGTCAATCGCCTCGATTCCTCGCTGATGTATCTGAGGAGGGTGTTCCAAAGATTGCCTGGAATATGGATTTGGAAGCTGAGATACCCAACGTAGCAAAAGTATTGAAGTCAAATGGGTACAGAACCGGATTTGTAGGCAAATGGCATGTGGGAGGGATTTCTGATGATTTTGAGCTGGTTCCGGCAGGAAGTGATCCTTCTGATCCTGAAATAGACGGCATCCTGAAAGCCAAGCAACAGAGATACTGCAAAAGAATACAGGAGCGGTATGGTTTTGATTTTGCAGGAGCGGTATACAATAGAAATCCTGATGATGACAGGGCTTTGGTAGACAAGGTTGACGAGTTGGGAATTGCTGATAATACATTGCTGATTGATTTTAATGACAACGGAGTAGAGACTCATTCCAAAGGTAGTTGTTATGAGGGAGGGATTCATGTCCCTGTGATGTTCCGTTGGCCTGGTAAAATCGAACCAGGTGTGAATGACGAGTTTATTTCAAACATAGATTTTGTCCCTACCATTTTTGAGATTTGTGGTGCTGAGAAACCGGATGATATGGAGTTAAGTGGTACAAGTCTGGTCCCACTGCTTCATGGTGAGATTCCTACAGACTGGCGCACATCGGTTTATTCGGAAATTGGGTTTACCCGCTCTGTGAACACAAAGGATTGGAAATATATTGCTTTTAAGGTCCCGCCTTGCTCCCGAGGCTCCTTGGATTGACAACTATTTTGATCAGGATCAGCTCTATCATTTGGCAGTAGATCCTGATGAATCTGACAATCTTGCTAAGGATCCTGCATACGCAGAGAAACTGGACGAAATGAAAGCGCTTTTAAAGAAGCATCTGAAAGAAGTCCCCGGGACATTTGGGGAGATGCTGGATTGAATATTGAAAAACTAATACATTATTTGAAATGCTTAATATTTGTAAATTGAAAGGGATCTTAGCTAAGATCAGAGATTGGATGAAAGGTTATCACTTTCCTCCCAAGTTAACATTTTGCCTTTTGGGGATTATATCCATTGTATGGCTTCTAATCAGGGTGATCCCAAACCCAGCCTGTGCTGGTTACCCTTGCATGAGAGTGGCTGCTCCATTTATGTCAGGATTTGTGATGTACCTTGTTTCCTTGGGGTGTATTACCTTCGCTCTGCGAAAAGTAAAGAAAAATATTGTTCGCGCAAGGTACTTCGCAGCGGGTTCTTTTGTTTTAGTAGCCATGGTTGGGATGGTTTTTTCCATTGTACAGGGTAGCCAGGATGCCAATACACTGGCGGCAGTTTCTACAGGACTTGATGATGGTCCCAACTGGCCTGAAGACATCACCTATGATCCTGATGGTATCGAATTGGTTTCGATTCCTTCCAAAATTACAGGTTCCAGGGCAGCACCTCAAATGAGAAAGTCAGAAGCAGTATCAAATGGAATGGTTGCTAATTTTGATATTGAAAAATCAAAATTTACATCGGTAGAAAATTTTTCTTTCGAAGGAGGGGCTACTTTAAAAAAGTTTTATTCAGGCTTCATTGATGATAATGGTGACAAATGGTTTCTGACAGATAGCGGTATTGCCTTTGGGGAATCTTCTTTTTTTGATAGAATCTTTGAAATGCCTGTGGAAAATCTGAAACAATTTTCATTCCAATTATCCTCAGATGGTTCAAAGGTATGGTTTGCCACGCCAAAAGGGGCTTTTTGTACAAATATGCCTTTTGATCCAGATTCTGCTGTTGTCGTCTATAATACCGAAAACTCTTCCATATTAAGCGATAGCGTAATTTCCATTATCGTTGGTGGCAATGATTCACAATGGATTGCTACAGACAAAGGAGTTTCCGGGTTACAAAATAACAAATGGCTAACTCTTTCCTATGAAAATGATTACCCTGAAGGATTTTTTGAAATTTTCCCCATCACTACGATGGCCACAAATCAGGGCGGAGATTCACTCTTTGTGGGCACTATGGGGGCTGGAGTTGGAAGGTTTACAAGGAACGATGTGGATGGTATATCGGGGGCATCTCCTTATGCGCAATGGGGTCCGTGTCGTTTACCCTCTGACAATATATACAGCATCTGTGTCAATGGGGACACTCAGTGGTATGGAACTGATGCAGGACTTGCCAGGCACGATGGATATGATTATTTTGAAGGATGGACTGCCTATACTACAGAGGATGGATTGGTAGATAATTTCGTGCAGACTATTGAAGTTGATCCATCCGGGAGACTCTGGCTAGGTACAAAAGGAGGTATATCTGTATTGGAAGATTCCGAGTGGATAAACTATACCATCAATGATGGATTATTAAGCAATAATATATTAAGTATTGTATCTAATCGATTCGGGGAGGTATATATTGGCACCGATAACGGTTTTATGGTGATCAATAAAAATACTTTGGTTTGTTTTCAATAATGGAATTTGTAACATTTTTTACTAAAATTATGAAAGTAAAAAAAGTAACACTACTTATTTCTTTAATGATAGCTCTGATAGGTTGTACTAAAAAGAGTGATCCGGCAACCGAGCTTCTCGATCATGACCATGGATGAATCGGGAGAGATGTCACCTTTTTTTGTTCGGGGTATAGAAAACGGGATTTTGGGATACCAGGAAACCGGACACTGATTATGATCAGGTTTTTGAGAAGTACGGGATATTGAACCCGAGGATGGAATCTTTGATTTTATTTTCACAGATATGATTGTCAAGAAGGCCAGGCAGCATGGAATAAAGATTTGGTGGGTTCTATTCATGCATACTCAGCCAGGTCCCAGTCGCTGGAGGGGATGGTGTCGTTGCATTTTCTTGAACCCTGTGGTGGAGTAGGAGTCTGACGGTGAGTATACCACACATAGTATTTTCCATTGGCAAAAATGACTTTGGAAGGATCACGACGTGAGATGGTGCCATCGTGATTGTTATAGTCGAAGCCTTTCAACCGGGTATATTTGAATAGAGAATATAGTTCATTGTCTTCGGGGCGTGGAGCCAGGTATGCATTATAGTTGCGCTCTAAAGCCATACTTAGCTGGCGATTAGGTTTCTCTTTTGGCAGAATAAACGGGAAACCGTTTTGATTCACTTCTTCACCCTGTTGAGGAGTGCAGGAGAAGAGAAGTGCCGTGAAAAGAATGATGATGTTTCTTATCTGAAAATGTTTTAGGCGCCTGTTAATTTTAATTAACGATATCAGCAGGTTCTAATGGTTTTCCATTAGTAGAGATATGACGAATCGATGCATTTTTTACATCATTCAGGATCACTGGAACACGTTCATCACCTGATAGAGTTTTAATGGAGATGTTTTCCAATGTCAAACCATCCATATGACGGGCATAAACCCCATAGGCAGGTAGTGTTCCTACCAGACTGAATTCGGGCCAGTGACCTTTTAGAACCTCCAGGGTGTATTCATTCAGATCTTTTTTCTCCGCATCCTCTTTTGTTCCGCCTCCCGAAACGATGAACTGCACATCCTTAATGGTAATTTCCTCAATAAGGTGATCGGGCATCCCTGTGAGGAAAAAAGCTGAGTTTTTGTCCAACTCAGAATTATCCACAACAATGTTGCTAAAAACCATATTATGCATCCTGGATAATGGTTCAAACTCACCTTCGGGAGTATCCACACATGCACGTTGTGTACAGAATGTCATAAAAATGGGACGGGGTACATTCTTCATTACCAGGTTGGAGAAGGTCATGTTCTTCATCTCCCCTCCCTCATTCTGTTGAATTTTAAGACCTGAATCGGAAATATCGTGGAAGGTGCAATTGGTAACGGTTACCGATTCGATGTTTCCCCTGGACAACAGCCCGATGCGCATGCCTCCCCATTTGGTGCAGAATATGCAATTACTGACAACAATATTTTTACAAGGTTTATCGGGCTTTGATGCCTGGAGGCAGATGCAGTCATCGCTGTTGTCAAAGTTGCAATTACTGACCCGGACATCCTGACATCCATCAAAGTCCAGTCCGTCGCCATTGCTATTTACCCGGCTGATAATGGTCACTCCGTCAACTGAAACATTATTGCAATAGAGCCATGCCGTTGTCCATGCTGCCGGGTTTATTAAGGTGATGTTGTTCATGTGAATTTTTGAACAGTTAAGGAATCGCAACAGCATAGGCCGGCCATTTGGGAAGTTGGATTTATGTCCGTTCCCGTCGATGGTTCCATATCCTTCAATAGCAATAGAGGTGGCGTTTTTGGCAAAAATCAGGCAACGATCCATATGTTTTTCCCTCTTATACATGATTTTATGGGTATCGGTGGTATAATCATCAAAATCGGGACTTCCCTGCAAAACTGTTCCATTGTCTATGTGAAGGGTGACCTTGCTTTTTAAATGGATTGTACCAATCACATAGGTTCCTCCACCGCTGACCATTACGGTACCACCACCGCCTTGAGTGCAGGCCTCAATGGCCTTTTGAACTGAAAGGGTATTCACAGTTTTACCATCGTTTACCGCTCCGTAATTCGCTATATCATATACTTTTGCACTGAGAGAAAAGCTTAATAACAGGCATGAGAAAACTGCTGGTATCACTACGTTGTTTTTTTTCATATTTCAAATTACAGATTAATTATTTAAGTCTGAAAAACCAATCGTTTCATCGTTCCATATAGTCCCAAAAATCAATTTCAGCACCGGCATTTTCAGGAGTATCACCATTGTCTTTTGCGGCTTCCCTTATTTCAGCTCTCATTTCTTTTACCTTTTCCTGATAATTGAGATGGCTTGCAAGATTATGTATTTCCCAAAAATCAGTTTTAATATTGAACAGTTGTGTTACCCTTGAGCCTTTTAGTTCTTTTGTGCTTTCGTCGAGTGCCTTTACATATTCAATCAATTTATAATCGCCTTTTATGTAAGCCCGTTGGTATTGACGATATGCAAAAAATAATGATTCCCTGATGTTTTGTTTTTCACCTTTCAAAACAGGATAAAGACTTATGCCTGAAACGGATGAAGGAATATCAACACCAGCTATATCACAAATGGTAGGATAAATATCGTGGATGTAACATAATGCTTCACTTTCTGAATGAGATTTTATGGGGCCACCGGCAAAAATGAGTGGGACATGAATCCCATCTTCGTTATACAGGTTTTGTTTCCCCATCAATCCATGGTTTCCAACTCCCAATCCGCTATCTCCTGAAAAAACAATCAATGTATTTTCATACATACCTGATTCTTTAAGTGCCTTAATAACCTTTCCCACCTGTTCATCCATATGAGAAATGATGGCATAATATGCTGCAAGATGCTTTTGTGCTACTTCTTTAGTTCTTGGCCATGGGGCAAGTTGCTCATCCCTTAAAAACAAATCGCCATTGTCGAAAGGATGTTCGCGCATGTACGATGGTGTAAGTTGAATGTCTTCAAAAGGATACATATCCTGGTATTTTTGGGGAGCCTGTCTTGGGTCGTGGGGTGCATGGAATGCCAGATACATAAAAAACGGATTCTCTTCTGAATAGTTTGCGATAAATTCTGCTGCTGCCCTGCCAAATACTTCTGAACTGTGTGGTCCATCCGATTCACTACCGAATGGCCCATTTTTATCAGCACTTGTAATTGAACGTTTAAATTCTTTTCCGTTTTTGTCGTAACATATCAGGTAGCCTTTTTCAAAGCCATAAACACCGTCTTTCTGAAAATCCCACATGGGCATTCTCCAATGGTCGCATAAATAGGCCCCAAGGTTTCCACTCATGAGTTTGTCTCCACTTGTGAACGAACGAGTCAACGATTCATTATCCTGATGCCACTTGCCAATAACGTGTGAATGGTAAGCGTTGTTTTTAAAATTTTCGGCAATGGTAATTTGGTCTGCTGGCACAACTGCTCCCTGTTTTTCGAGCTGAAACACAGAACGACCAGATAGCAATTGTGCCCGGCTTGCAAGGCAGGTGGCTCCAGTAAATGCACCATTAAGATAAGTGTTATTAAAAACTACTCCCGATTCAGCGAGTTTGTCAATATTTGGCGTTTTAACTTGTTGTCCAGCTAAAGTATGAACTCCTGAAAAACGATGGTCGTCGGTATAAATCAGGAGAACGTTTAGTTTTTTGTCTTTTACTTTGACCTGTTTTGGGTTTAAGCCATAAGTATTGCCCGCTAAAAATGCCAGACAGATAACTAGCACAATTCGAAATATTTCTTTTGTTCTGTACATGAATATTTGTATTTTATTTTAATTGTCCTGTCGATTCTATAGGCTCTTAGTCAGCCGAAAGTTTTGTAAATCCAATCAGCAAATCTCCTTTTTTTGTATTTCCAAGTAATTTACACGCAAAGTTATCTTCCGTGATTCCATTGCCGGTACCGTTAAATTTAACAATCAAATCTGTTCCTTTCTTTTTTGAACTTATCGCTTTGCAAGCTCTGCCAAAGTCTACTTCTTCAGAGGCTCCGAAACGCAAACTTTCAACATCAATGTCTTTTTGAGCATCGAAATTCTCCTCAGATTGGATTATGATTTTAATGTTTTTTGTGGAAGATGTTACTTTTTCCTTATTCAGTATTTTAATGCGTTTATGAATAGTAAGTGGAATGATGATATTTTTGGAGTTGTGTTTATCTCTTGCCAGATCATCAGCTTTTAGCACATCGATAACCGCCAGCGAAAGATGCGTTGCTCTTCCGTATTCATCCTGAATTACATGCGGACGTTCCAACTTATACCAATGGGTACGGGTACCGTCTTCATACGAGGTATTATCGGGAGTGTAGGCGGTGCCAGGATTAAATTTCCAGTGAATTCCATCAGGAGATCGAAGGTAAATGGCTCGGTAATCCCAGAAAGCATTGATCATCATATGAAATTGCACTTCGTCTTTCCAAATGACAGGGTCTTCATAATTGGAGTTTCTATATTTTTCGGGGATGATTTCATTATGCTGTATTGGTTTTGTCAATACCTGGTAAGGACCTAAGGGACCACTATCGCTAATCATCATGGCACCACCTTTTGTTACAAACAAGAACCGCCCGTCATTAAGCTGAACACCCGATAAATTCCTAAAAAACCGGTAGGACAGGCTCTCATCCTCGTTAGAATCCCGCCAGTTAACAGTTATCGCCCCTAAACGCTTCCATGGCCCATTCATAGATTCAGAAGTAAACAATGTGGCTACCCAATCAATCAACGCATACAACATGAATGTGCCATCGTTGAGCAAAATAATATCCGGATTATGACCCAGTCCATTATGAAAAGAGTATGCCAGTTCATCTTTCACCATGTAAGGACCCGTAGGTTTATCTGCTACCACATGAGTTGCTGTCGAATTCGGCCATTCCCAGTGTCCTTTTGTGGCATTTGCGGGCCAACGTGTAACCACCATGTGATACTTCCCATCTTTATCTTTTACAGGCCGGCCACCCCAGTAGCTCCAATCCGGATGTTCAATACCGTTGTCCGGATCGCGTGGCAATACGCTTTCGGCTCCCCACAAATCTGAACTAAGTTCTTTGTGGATTGGCATTGGAAGAATCAAATCGCTAAAAGATGCACCCATTACCGCCTTCACTTTTGCGATTACCGGTGTTGAAGGCATGCTTTTGTTTCCGCTGTAATCGTGCGCATATATCACATAAGTATTTTCGTGGTTTTTTATCGGGGTAAAATCCACATAAGATTTGTTGCTGATCTTATGTGCAATTTCCCTCATATTGTTCCCTTCTGCATCGCCACGATAGATTGAATAACTTAGCACGTCGTTATCTACACTTTCTGTCCAGGATAGTCCAATCTCGGTTTCAAATATCTCGGTTCTTATTTGGCTTGGAGGAGCTGGGGCTTCTTTATCCTTTTTGACTATGAACACTTTATTGGAAGCGCCCGATTCGAATTCATCAACACGGGTTACAACATAGGTATAGTCTATTCCGCAAATCAATTGTTTATCCATAAAAGAAGACTGCTTTGTTTCTCCAAGCTTTTCGTAGCCAAATTTTGACCCATGACTTCGATACACAATAAATCTGCTGCTCATATCTGCTTTCTCATCCTTCCAGCTTAATTGAATTCCTTCTTGCAGAACTTTGGCAGTGAGTTCGGGACCTGCTTTTGTGGGAGCTATAACACTGATGTTAACGTAATGAAGGTAGACTTTCACATCTTGCTCTGAGTAAAATGTAGCCCGAACATAAGGCAGCCCTGCTTGGGCATCTTCTTCTGTAAGGGTATAAGTGCCTTTGAAATGTTCTGCGATTTTGTCGGAACCAATCAGTTTAACCTTTCCGGCCAATATACGTTCATGTTCACCAAAAACCAGGCTAATTGAAATGGTACCTTTGCTAATGTATTCCAAATCCGCACCAAAACTCCAGTTTAGCACATCGCCAGCTTTGGGATTTTGATAATCGGGGTTAGTATTTAACTGCTTCGATTCCGCAACACCCAACTCATTACTGCTAAACATTTTCCCGTAAAACAGGCCCATTGGTTTATCACCTTGAATTGGATCAGTTGTCCAAAACGGGGATTGTTTGGCTTGACGCCAATCGGCCCAAACGCTTTCAAAATTACCGTCGTTTACATTGGCGTGAGGCGCATTGTCTCCAAGGAGTGTGATTTGAGCATTTGCTAGCTCTCCACAACAAAGAATGGAAATTAAAATGTAGAATAATCGAATTTTTCTTTCACTCATTTCTTTTGTTGATTTGATTAACTTTTTCTTCCGGATCATTTTTCGGAACATGGTTCTATGCCTGAATTGAAGGGTTTGTTTCTAAAGCCATGAAATACAATCGCAATATTTTCAGGTCCGCCCTGGGTACAGTACATGAGCTTAACCGATTTATTGAAATCAGCACCCATCTTTTTCGGATGCGCAGCCCTGAGCTCCTTATCATCCACTACTCCTCTTTTCTTTGCCCAGGCTTCGATAATCTACCAACCTGAACTTA
>RCND010004193.1_pt1 | contig 12717 bp, 16 predicted proteins | sample 2041351 | NCBI WGS metagenome assembly RCND01 (sample SAMN09708230, study PRJNA481090) | Marine sediment metagenome, whole genome shotgun sequencing project. | biome: marine sediment; feature: ocean; material: sediment; isolation source: Sewage treatment plant 12B marine sediment (STP12B) ...
CCAAACCTCTCTCATAGCTTAACACCCACATTATTTTTATGAAAAAGGACATCGAAATACCTATTGCAAAAGGTGTACATGTGGCATTGATACATGAATGGAACGAGGAGTTTTTGTCCAAAGACTGGAATGCTTATGTGCTAAACGATACAAATTCTCCCATAGAGATGGTTATGGTAGTTTCCAAAGGTTTTGATGACGAAAGAAAAACATCAACCATGCGACACGCTATTGGCGTCGTAGCGGCAAAATCATTTAAAAAAATAGAGGTAGTTCAAGAAGATGTTCTTACCCTTAACAACGAGTTTTTTATTACGTATTATTCGGACAACAAACTATATGAAAAACGCTTTCTCTTTGAAAGTGGTAGCGTAACCGTTGACGCTTTAAAAACCATACTCCTTATTGAAAAGGATGGTATTATGGCAAAATAGACCCTATTCCTTATGTTCTATTAGTTCTTTGATCACATCTAAAAATACTAGCCAATACTATAATTCCTTTGCATCATACTCTTTATTTTATAATTATTTAAGACATCATAGTTTTGCATCCCCGTAATTAAATGATTTTCATTCATATTGTTAGTTCTATTAATGTATTCCATAACCTTTTGTTATAGAATAAATTTTAGAATTGACGATTCAGCACCTACTTTTATGAGGTTATAACCAATAAAGAAAATAGCTATGAGTCCATTCAAGAAATTAACCATACACGTAGAGTCAGAATCAGGAGAAATTCGAACAAGAGAAATAACCCCTTTGATAGAGAAAGTACTAACTGCAGACGAGCAAGCGGCCTTAACTCCAGACGTTGTAATTCAAAGCTTAAAGGATGGCAACCAAAGGTTTGTTGAAGGAGAACTTACAGCACGTGACCATACGAAACAAATACGGAAGACCGTAGATGGCCAGTTTCCAAAAGCATTTATCCTATCTTGTGTAGACAGCCGTGTACCGGTAGAAGATGTATTTGACAAGGGTATCGGTGATATTTTTGTAGCGCGTGTTGCTGGTAATTTTGTAAACGAGGATATTTTGGGTAGTATGGAATTTGGATGCAAGGTATCAGGTTCAAAAGTGATTTTAGTTTTAGGACATGAACATTGCGGAGCTGTAAAAGCGGCGGTAGACAATGTAAAACTTGGAAATATAACCGCAATGCTGTCTAAGATAAGACCTGCAGTGAAGTCTCTGAAGTACGATGGGGACAGGACTTCTAAGAATCCTGAATTTGTACACATGGCTTGCGAGAGCAATGTTAAAAAAACAATCATAGATATTAAAGCTAATAGCCCCATTTTAAAAGAGATGGAGAGCCTAGGAGAAATCAAAATTATTGGTGGCATCTATGATATGGATACAGGAGCGGTAGATTTTCTTTAAAAACAACCCTTTACCAACCCTAAACCTGAATTATGTTTAAAGATATTTTTGATTTCAGTAATATTAAAGGTGACGTTACTGGTGGTCTTGTTGCAGGTGTCGTAGCACTTCCATTAGCTTTAGCCTTTGGTGTTCAATCTGGACTAGGAGCCATTGCAGGACTGTATGGAGCCATTGCCGTAGGTATTTTAGCGGCAATCTTTGGTGGTACAGCAACACAGGCTAGCGGGCCAACTGGTCCAATGACCGTCGTATCGGCAGCGTTGGTAGCTAATGCCATTGACGTAGCTGGTAGTTTACAGGATGCCATGGGTATCATACTGCTTAGTTTTTTAATTGGTGGAGCCTTACAGATTGTTTTTGGGTTGATAAATATTGCTGGGTATATTAAGTACTTTCCTTACCCGGTAATCTCAGGATTTATGAGTGGGGTTGGTTTGATTATTATCATACTTCAAATATTTCCGTTTTTAGGTCTAGATTCTGCTAAATCTACCCTTAAAGTAATGGCGGACCTGCCAAGATTATTTAGTGATTTTAATTGGCAAGCGTTAGTTTTGGGAGGTATGACAGTAGTCATTTATTATCTATTTCCAAAAATAACCAAAGCAGTTCCGAGTCCCCTGGTCGCATTGATTGCCGTTTCTGTTTTTGCTTATTTTATCCAATGGGATGTTCCCATTATTGGTGAGATTCCTTCAGGATTGCCTTCATTACAATTAGACGGTTTGTTCACGATTGATCCTAGCGCTTACTTTTTGGTCTTGGAATACGGTATGGTACTAGCAGTTTTGGGTTCTATTGACTCCCTACTGACCTCTGTCATTGCGGATAACATGACTAAAACCAAACACAATAGTAACCGTGAATTGATAGGCCAAGGGATTGGTAATATGGTCGCAGCTTTAATTGGCGGTATCCCAGGTGCAGGTGCAACAAAAGGGACCGTTGTAAATATAAACTCTGGCGGTAGAACTCGCTTATCCGGAGCCTTACACGGTGCTTTTTTATTGACTATTTTATTAGGTCTGAGTTCTTTGGCAGCCTATATTCCATTAGCTGTTTTAGCCGGAATTTTGATACCTATCGGGTTTAAAATTGTTGACCTAAAAGGACTTCGGCATTTAAAGGTAGTCCCGAGGGCAGATGCAGCTGTTCTTATTTTAGTACTACTTTGGACGACTTTTGGAAGTTTGATTCAAGCAGTGGGTATTGGAATAACTCTCGCCGCCCTCCTCTTTATGAAACGAGCCAGCGATATTGGTGAAGAAGGTATGCAAGTTGGTACTTTAGCAGGCTTTGATGGTGAAAAACCATGGGAAGATGAGGTCGATTTCTTTGAAAAATTTAAAGACCAAATCTATATCAAACATTTATACGGCCCTTTGTTCTTCGGTTTTACATCACACTTTCAAGATCAGGTTAAAAATATAGATGAAGGCGTCAAAGTACTTGTGATTCGAATGGACAGGGTTCCCTATGCGGATCAATCCGGAATATACGCGCTAGAAAATGCAATTTTAGATTTGGCTTTAAAAGATATCAAAGTAGTGCTTACTGGATTACAAGAACAACCTAAAGACTTGCTAACGTCCATAGATATAATTCCGGATTTAGTTCCAGAAACTCAGGTTTTTCTTCATATAGAGGATAGCTTTGATTGGGTACGAACGCATTTAAAAGGTTTTGAATAAACAACCTAAAATCATTGTTTCATTGTACTATCAAAATGATACAATTATCTAGGATTCTTATTTTTCTATGCAACCTTTCATAAAAATCACATCTAGGCTACATGAGGGTAAGCCAATTATTAATTTTGTTTTCGTTATTATTTCTTGCGAGTTGTAATGAGAACACTCAAGAACAGGACGATTGCGCCATAGTATCTTGCGCTGGACAAACACTAAGTATAGAGCTGGTAAATGCAGAAGGGGAGAACCTTATAACAAATGAAACCTATAGTTTAGAATCTATAAAGGTTTTCAACGGTGAGACACAGGTAAATGACTTTGGTAACGTTACAGATACGAGCAGGATAACAATAGCTATTTCCGGTGTTACAGGGACCACTGCCTACCAAGTAATTTTAAATGATTCAGAAACAGATACCTTAATGTTGAACTTCAAAATAAATTAGCCTGGGAAGGGAATGCTGTAGGCCAGCATATATTCTAGAGATGGCTACTTATAATGGAACTCCTATAGCGATAATTAGCTCAGACTCACAACCAAAAAAATAGTTATTACTAAATAATTTTCCAAGTAGTGTATGGTGTGTGGCTTAACTGAGAGTTGTAATACTTGATTTGCCCAGTTACTTCCTCTCCTAACCATCCGGGCTTTTGAAATACTTCTTCTTCCGAACTTAGTTCGACTTCTGCTACCGTCAAACCCGAATTCAATCCCTGAAACTCATCCACTTCAAAAATATGATTGCCACAGGGAATCTCAAATCTGGTTTTCTCCAAAATCCCTTTTTCACAGAGTTCAAGCAAGGCTTCCGCCTCGGGTATAGGAATTTCCTTTTCCCATTCAAATCTAGAAGTGCCTGCCAGATTGGACCTTCCTTTTACCGTAATAAACCCCTTTTCACCCTTTATACGGATCCTTACAGTTCTATCTGGATTTGTATTCAAGAACCCTTGTACTATTCTAGTCTTAGCGGTAGCATCAGTCTTAAATTCGCTAGATATTGTTAAAAATTTTCGTTCGATTTCAATCATTCTATAAACTAGATTTAGTTGTTATAAATTTACAATATGGAATCCGATTTTCCCTTGCGAAAAATAATTCATGTAGACATGGATGCCTTCTATGCCTCCGTGGAGCAGTTGGACAATCCTGAACTTAGGGGTAAACCTATTGCAGTAGGCGGAAGTTCCCAGCGTGGTGTCGTTGCCGCCGCGAGTTACGAAGCAAGGAAATTTGGTGTGCGCAGTGCCATGAGCAGCGTTTTAGCCAAACGGAATTGCCCAGAACTTATTTTTGTAAAAGCACGGTTTGATAGATACAAGGAAATCTCACAAAAAATACGCTCCGTTTTCTTTGAATATACCGATTTGGTAGAGCCCTTGTCCTTAGACGAAGCATATTTAGACGTAAGCACCAATAAAAAGGGTAACCCTTCCGCAACGTTAATAGCTAAGGAAATTCGGCAACGAATTTTTGAAGTAACAGGTCTTAATGCCTCCGCCGGGATTTCTATAAATAAATTCATAGCCAAGGTTGCCAGCGACATCAACAAACCCAACGGACAAAAAACAGTTAACCCAGAGGAGGTTCTCCAATTTTTAGCCGATTTAGAAATTAGAAAATTCTATGGCGTTGGAAAAGTTACTGCTGACAAGATGTACCAACTCGGTATTTTTACCGGAAAGGATTTAAAAAAAAAATCGGCCGAATTCCTAGGAGAATACTTTGGAAAGAACGGCAACTATTATTTTAATGTGGTACGAGGTATTCATACAAGCGAGGTAAAACCCCATCGAATTCCAAAATCTGTTGGTGCGGAACGTACCTTTAACGAAAATCTAAGTAGTGAAATTTTTATGCTGGAGCGTTTGGACAGGATAGCCGAAACTGGAACGCAGATTAAAAAAAGCGGACATCGCAGGGAAAACCATCACATTAAAAATAAAATATAGCGATTTTACGCTAAATACCCGTAGTAAAACCTTGCCTTACTATGTTGCCGATAAAGACCTTATTCTAGAAACGGCCAAGGAATTATTGTATCAAGAAGAACTTCAAAATTCTGTTCGTTTATTGGGTATCTCCCTTGCCAATCTAAATACGGACAAAAAGGAAAAAACTAAGACGGATGAAGAAACCATTTTGGTGCAATTAAAATTCGATTTTTAGCAAAAGACTCCCGTATAGAAATTTTCTATATGGGAGTCCAAACACTCAACTCAAAACTATCTATTTAACCGTTAAGGTGTTATCAGTTGCTGTTGGGTTTAAAGGACAAAAGTAAACATACTCTCCCTTTGTCAAGGTTGTAGGTTTTGAACTTTGCTTTTGTCCGTTGGCGACTTGCTCCGTTACATATGCCGTTTGGATATGGTTCTCCGGGTTTGCTAAATCACTTCCTTTTTTAGCCAATACAAATCCTACATTATGCCCAACTGCGTTATTTGAAATTTCAAAGACATAGGTGCCTTCAGATACGGTTAGCCCTTTCTGAATAAACTCTCCAGAAATCTGTTCCAACGCGATGACCTTAGAAGTTTCTCCCATCATTTTATCCTGCGCATTTGTACTGAATACAGTTCCTAATGCGATTACTGCTACTGCTATTAATTTTTTCATAAGTACTTAATTTTAATTTTCCGTGTTACGGGAGTTTTTATAAATTTCTATTTTTTGACCCTACTTGTAACGGAGGATCTACGTTTTATTTAAGCTATTACAGCCACTAAAGGTTGTGCTGCCGGAAAATCTACAGGTACATCGGTAGTTTTGTGAAGGTAGTTAGAGATGGTCTTATCGCCTACCAGTACTATGGTATCAACTAAGTTTTCTTTCGTCCAACCACTATTCAGAAAGTGTTCCACAACAGCGGTGTCAGTACTACCTCTGTTTTCGGTCATATTCCTTACCAATTTGGCCAAAGCGTCCAATTTTGAATCAAAAGAGGCTTTCCCAGCTCTTAGCTCTAGAATTTGGTCATCGTTAAAACCGTTCATTTTTCCTATTGCCGTGTGCGCTGCCAAACAATACAGACATTCGTTCACTTGGCTCACAGCTAAGTTTACCACCTCTTTTTGTTTTGCATTTAGGGAGGTTTTTGCACCACTAAGTGCTAAATAATTTCCTAGTGCATTTTCTGAATGTGCGTAGGTAGCGTACAGGTTGGGTACAAAACCTAGGGCGTTTTCTAGATTGTCAAAAATCGCTTGGTTGCCTGTTGCTACTTCTTCTCTTGTGGGTACCTTAAATGTGCTCATAATCATTAAAATTTTGTGTCATTTCCGCGATTAAGAATATCAATATGAAATCCTTCGCCCTAATAACTGTTCGTATTAAATTATTTTTAAATGGATATAAAAGGGTGCTCTGCATCACAATAGAAATCGTGATGGTGTTTTTGTTCGCAATGGGTCTCTGTGTTAATAGGTTGTATTTGCGATTTTTTTGTCTGTCTGAAGATTTCAATTAAATTGAAAACGGATATGTGTTTCAGGTTCATCTTTCTTTGTTTTTAAGTACACTACAAAGATGCGACGTTAACCAAGGTATTTGTTAGGAGCCATTGCCCGACTCCTTGTACAAATTTCCCGTTAGGAAGATAAATTACTGTTTTCCCTGTATTGGGAAGGTGAGAAGCCCGTCATTTTCTTAAAGAAACGGCTAAAGTGGGCAGGGTCGTTGAAGCCAAGATCAAACGCTATTTCCTGATTTTGCTTATCCGTAAAATTAATAAGGCGCTTTGCCTCTAGCGCTAAACGTTCCAAAATAATCTGCTGTGGCGATTTTTGATTGTATAGGGCAAAAAGATTGGATAGCGTCTTTGGACTCTTAAAGAGTAGGTCTGCATAATCGCTCACCTTTCTTTTGGTCTTAAAGTGAGTGTCTACCAAAACGTTGAACTTGCGCACCACATCTATCTGCTCGTTGTTCATAGTCCTAACGATAAGTTGTTCCTTGGCCAATCTGGTGCAGATAATAATAAGTCGTTTTAAAAGCATCTGAAGCATATCTCCCTGTATTTGGTCGGATGTAGAGAACTCCTCGATAAATATATCGTGTAGAAGATCAAACTTTACCAATTGTTCTTTTGGAATGGTAATAATTGGTAAATCCTGAGTACCAAAGAATAGTATTCCATTACAGGAAACCTCACTATCATGATCGTTGATACAATAGAACTCTCTATTAAAAAGAAATGCTGTCAATGGGGCTTCATTTGGTTTGTAAGAAACGTGCTGAAGATAGGTAGTAGTTAGCAATTGATTAGGAAGTAGTTCCATTTCCATCCCATCTATTTGTAAGGATACGGGTATCTTGTTCCTATTCCATAAAATACTTATGTTGCCCGATTGTATAGAAAACAGTTGTTCATCATTTTTTATGTCATTGCTGAACCCTAAAAGGGAACCTAATTTTATGTCGTGATATTGGTAAAACATAGGAATAGGCATGATTTTAGACTGTTTTCTATACCTTAAGTCTATTTTTTTGTTTATTCTTTACAGCTTCAAAGAAATTTATCCCAGCAAATTATTAAACAAGACTGTTAATCCTTCCCATTAATTTGAAAGACATCCCTAGTTTTAATAAGTTTATAATTAAATTTAATTATAAAGAATTTTTACACCGTTTGAAGCTTATGGATATTGGAAATTATGATGATGCCGCACGAAAGTTTTATAAAACACTTAAAATAACCCAGCTTCCTGTCTCTTCTTGGGATTTTTATGCACTTAACTTTGATACCCTGTGTGATACTGCGAATGACATAACATCACTTTCTAAAATTGCAAAAGAAAATGCATGGGTATTTGATTCTAATATATTTGAAGAAGAGTTACAGGAAAAAGAACATGTAATTGTGGTTACGGATGCAAAGCTCAATATTGTTTACGCTACAAATAATATTTGGAAAATGAATGGTTATAGACCAGAACAGCTAATTGGCAACAAACCAAATATGTTCCAAGGTAAAGAAACTTGCAAAAAATCTTTAGAAATCATCTCAACAGCCATCAAAGCAGAAAGGTCCTTTGAAACCATAGTGACAAATTACAGGCAAGATGGTACAACATACAACTGCTGGATTCATGGCCAACCGATATTCGATAAAACAGGTAAGGTTATTAATTTTATAGCCTTTGAACGCGAAGTGGCTTAAAATACTTTTAAATAAAACAGAAAAACCCGCTTTAAGCGGGTTTTTCTGTTTTACATTATTTCTAACTTTAGAAATTACAACTTTCTATTTCGGTGACGCGTAAGGTATTTACCATACCCTTGTCTTTCATGGGCATAGCAGCTAAACTAACGAGCATATCACCAACTTCCAAAAATCCTTTTTTACAGGCCAATTTATTTACATCATCAATAGTTTCATCGGTAGAAACATACTTGTCATAATAGAATGCCTTAACGCCCCATAATAAATTCAATTGCGTAAGTATTCGTTTGTTGGAGGTAAAAACCAATATATGTGCACTTGGTCGCCAAGCAGATATCTGAAAGGCTGTATAACCACTATTGGTCAACGTAGAGATAGCTTTCGCTTTTATCTCGTTTGCCATTAAGGCTGCATGATAACAAACAGATTTTGTAATAAAACGTTTGGTTCTAATATGCGGTGGTTCGTGCGGAACTTTTATCAAATCACTACCCTCTACGCTTTTTAAAATACTTGTCATTTTTTCGATAACCTCCACTGGATAATTACCTACAGACGTTTCTCCGGAAAGCATTACTGCATCGGCACCGTCCATTACTGAGTTAGCCACATCATTTACTTCTGCCCTTGTTGGCGTAAGGCTTGTAATCATAGTCTCCATCATTTGGGTAGCGATGATTACTGGTATTCTTGCCTTTTTGGCTCGCAACACAAGTTGCTTTTGAATCAATGGGACTTCATGTGCGGGAACCTCAACACCCAAATCTCCACGTGCAACCATTAAACCATCACAATAAGCAACGATTTTATCTATGTTTTCAACTGCTTCTGGTTTTTCAATTTTTGCTATAATCGGAATTTTATGCTTAGAATGTTTGCTAATTATATTTTGCAAGTCGATAAGGTCTTGACTAAATCGCACAAAGGAAAGCGCAATCCAATCTACCTCAAGCGAGACAGCGAATTCCGCATCTTTAATATCTTTTTCTGTAAGTGCAGGCAGTGATATATTGGTATTGGGAAGGTTTACGCCTTTCTTGGATTTTAAAGGGCCCCCTTGTATCACTTTTGCCTTAACCTCGGTCTCACCATTGGTAGCAACGACCTCGAACATTAATTTTCCATCATCCAAAAGAATACGTTCCCCAGGCTTAACATCCCTAGGAAACTCCTTGTAGTTCATATAAACGCGCTCCGCAGTGCCCTCAAAAGGCTTGCCGGTGACAAAAGTAATCTCATCTCCTGGGCTTACTACAACTTCGCCGGCCATAACGCCTACACGTAACTTAGGTCCCTGTAAATCTCCAAGTATAGAGGTGTTCATTTCCAATTCTTCGTTCAACTCACGAATCATTACAACGCGTTCCTTTACGTCTTCATAGTCTGCATGTGAAAAGTTGATTCTGAAGACATCCACTCCAGCTAACATCATGCTTCTAAGCACCTCTTTTTTACTTGTGGCCGGCCCTAAGGTGGCTACTATTTTTGTTTTTTTATTAGTTGGCATACTTAAAATATTAAGTTTTTCTTTGATTTTAATTTATCCGTTTCTACCGCATATGCCGTAATTACCTTAGGCATTTTCGTTAGAATTTTCACTATTATATCACTTTCCAGACCTTCTTCTTCCTCTATTTTTAGAAAATAATCTACCTCCTTATATTCTGGTATCAAGCGAGGTCTATTATAGGTTGTTTCGTTCTGAAACAAGTCATTATTTACCAGTACCTCTTGTTTTGTACTCTGGTTTGTAATTAGAACCCAATATCTGTCATGGAATTGGTCTACCCAATCAAACCAGGGAAAAGAACTATTTTTCGAAAGGTCAAAATCTTTCTTGGACCTTTTAAACTTTGCTTTAAGGGCTTGGTTTAGATGATACACTATAGCATAATCCTCCAAGGAGCTATGGATTGCAATCAAAAGAAATGAATCATCGTAAAAATCTTCGCTTATTTTGTAGACTGCTGCCATAGTTAAAACAAGACGTAAATATAGAACTATTCACGAATAAAGCCTAAAAACGACAGCCTTAAAGAAGTGTTATAGAATACGAAAACGTTAGTATTTTGTTACAAAAGGGGTATTTACTTCTTCATCTTATCCTGAAGCGCAAAAAAAGCTCTTTTAGAAGCACGCTCTTCTGCCTTCTTCTTAGATGTTGCCCTTGCTTTTGCTACAACGTCACCGCCTATTGATAATTTAACTGCAAAATGTTTCAATGAATCGTTACCAGTATCCTCGTAAACATTGTATTTAAAAGTCTTTTTTTGTTTTTGGCACCATTCTATAACCAAACTTTTATAACTAATAACTCTGCCTTCTAACTGTTCTATATCAACATAAGGCTCAATGACTCTTTTTTTTATAAATTTCTCGCAGTATGGATAACCCCTATCCAAGTATATAGCTCCTACCAAAGCTTCAAATACATTCCCATGGATATTCTCACCAAAATGAGATTTTGGAATCCTACTTTCAACAAATTCAATCAATTTTAGGTCTTTCCCCAGTTCGTTTAGATGTTCTCTACTTACTACTTTGGAACGCATTTTTGTAAGATAGCCTTCGTCCCCGTTAGGCACTTCGCTATATAAGTGTTTGGAAATAATGGTACCCAACATAGAATCTCCTAAAAACTCCAAGCGCTCATAATTCATAGGGATACCCTCCTCATCCCTTTTGTTCATAGACCGGTGAAGAAAAGCCTTTTTGTAATATTTTAAGTTTTTAGGCTTAAAGCTAAGTATCCGTGAAATGCCTAAAAAAAAATCCCCATCCTCTTTGGGATGGGAATTGAATATATTTTTAGGGAATTCCATCACCTGTTTTACTTTAGTTTCTTGAAGACGACACAAGCATTATGCCCTCCGAAACCAAAGGTATTACTCATGGCAACGTTAATCTCTCTTTTTTGTGCCTTGTTCAAGGTTAAATTTAGACTAGGATCAATATTTTCATCTACGGTGGTGTGATTAATGGTAGGTGGTACAATACCGTGTTCCATAGACAGTATAGAAGCAATGGCCTCAATGGCTCCAGCCGCTCCTAATAAATGTCCTGTCATGGATTTTGTAGAATTTATATTTATGTTCTTGGCGTGTTCGCCAAAAACTTCTGAAATAGCCTTCAGCTCTGCTACATCTCCTAAAAGGGTAGACGTACCATGTGTATTGATGGCATCGACATCTTCTATTTCCATTCCAGCATCACGCAAACAATTCTGCATTACCCTAACCACGCCGATCCCGTCTGGATGTGGCGCTGTCATATGATACGCATCACTTGAAAGTCCACCGCCAGCAACCTCAGCATATATTTTTGCTCCCCTTGCCTTCGCGTGTTCGTATTCCTCCAGTATTAAAGCTCCTGCGCCTTCGCCAAGTACAAATCCGTCTCTAGTAGCATCAAAAGGTCTTGAAGCCGTTTCTGGACTGTCGTTTCTAGTTGATAAAGCATGCATAGCTCCGAAACCACCCATACCTGCAATAGTCACTGCTGCTTCGCTACCACCGGTAACAATAACGTCGCAATGTCCTAAGCGTATGTAGTTAAGTGCATCTATCATAGCATTTGCTGCAGATGCGCAGGCAGATACCGTAGTATAGTTAGGCCCCATAAAACCATGTTTTATAGAAATATTACCCGGAGCGATATCCGCTATCATTTTAGGAATGAAGAACGGATTAAAACGAGGTGTACCATCACCAGCTGCAAAGTTCAACACCTCGTTCTGAAATGTTTCCAGTCCGCCGATACCCGCACCCCAAATAACCCCAACACGAAATTTATCGATTTTATCCAAATCCAATTTGGAATCTAGGATGGCCTCATCTGAAGAAATAAGAGCGTATTGCGCAAACTTATCTAGCTTGCGACCTTCCTTTCTTTCAAAATGGTCCTCTATATTATAGTTTTTGAGTTCACAGGCAAATTTTACCTTGAATTTTTCCGCATCATAGTGTGTAATAGGGGCAGAGCCACTTTTACCGTTCACAAGACCGTTCCAATACTCCTCAATATTATTACCAATTGGGGTAAGTGCCCCTAATCCGGTAACCACAACTCGCTTTAATTGCATTGAACTTTGTTTTAGTTTAACCTATAAACCAATGTAAATTAAAAAAAATTATCCATGCGGAGCATTTACCACATGGATAATTTAAAATTCTATCTAAGAGAAATCATAAATTACTTCGCTTCTTCTATATAGCTAATTGCTTGGCCAACTGTCGCGATGTTCTCAGCTTGATCATCTGGGATTTGAATATCAAATTCCTTTTCGAATTCCATGATTAACTCAACAGTATCCAAAGAATCTGCCCCTAAATCGTTAGTAAAGCTAGCTTCCGTTACTACTTCGTTTTCATCAACTCCTAACTTATCAACGATGATAGCTTTAACTCTTGATGCAATGTCTGACATAATAATATTGGTTTTAAAAATTTAAATTGATGGCAAAAATAAAAA